>ERZ773233.127-NODE-127-length-57421-cov-5.797546_pt1 | contig 57421 bp, 47 predicted proteins | sample MGYA00580991_ERZ773233 | MGnify/ENA primary metagenome ERZ773233 (study PRJEB29015, sample SAMEA2738178) | human oral metagenome | biome: human oral; feature: human-associated habitat; material: saliva | place: China | collected 2161 ...
ACCACCTAGCTTCCTGGCTATCTTGATTAGGAACATGTCGATTCTTCAGCAGAACATAAGAAAGCTGCGCTATTTTGTGCGCCAGGCCTAAAAGCCGACGCTAGCACGCTGCAAAATCATAACCACCCACATATGAACTGCCTCCCATTTCTTGGACATAAGAAATGGGAGGCAGTTCAAAACGACGTGGGGGCCAAAAGAAATGCGATGCTTACGCGGTGCTTGCACGTGTACTTACGTGGTGCTTACGCAGCGCGTGCGTGCACTTACTTGCGGTTGCAAACCTCAGCAGCAACCTTTGCACCAAGAGCAACGTTGTTGAAAACCAGCTGGATGTTGGACTCAAGGGAGTTGTTGCCGGTGATTTCAGCAACCTTTGCCAGCAAAAATGGCGTGGACTCCTTACCGTGGATACCGTTAGCCTCTGCTTCTGCAAGGGCCTTCTCGATAGCTGCGTCAATAGTGTCCTTATCCATTGCATACTGCTCAGGAATTGGATTGGTGACCAGAAGACCGCTGTTCATACCAATTTGCTGCTGGGTAGTGAAAATTTCAGCCAGCTCAGCAGGGGAGTCAACGCGGTAGTCAACGCTAAAGCCGCTCTTGCGAGTGTAGAACGCAGGAAGCTCCTCGGTCTGGTAACCAAGCACAGGAACGCCCTTGGTCTCCAGGTACTCAAGGGTAAGGCCAAGGTCAAGAATGGACTTTGCGCCAGCACAGATGACCATAACAGGAGTCTGTGCAAGCTCCTCGAGGTCAGCGGAGATGTCCATGGTGGTCTCAGCGCCACGGTGAACGCCACCAATACCGCCGGTTGCAAAGACGTCGATGCCTGCCAGGTGAGCAATCATCATGGTAGTAGTGACGGTAGTTGCGCCATCCTTCTTCTCAGCGATGATAACAGGAAGGTCGCGGCGGCTTACCTTAGCAACCTCGCGACCCTTCTTGCCCAGGTAGTCAATCTCGTCAGCGGAAAGACCGGCACGCATCTGGCCACCGATAATTGCGATAGTTGCAGGAATTGCACCGTTGTCGCGGATAATCTGCTCAACCTTCAGAGCGGTCTCGACGTTCTGTGGGTAAGGCATACCGTGAGAAATGATGGTGGACTCCAGAGCTACAACAGGCTTATTCTGCTCAAGAGCCTCTTTGACCTCGTCAGATACAACGAGAAAATCCTTCAGGTTAGACATATATACTCCAATCACAAACAACTTAAAGAACCGAAAGTAATGCCGTGCAAACGCTCTGCCTCCGTGTAAACGTTCTGCACTGCACAAACGTTTACACGTATATCTTCGCACTAAAGACCTGCGCGCTTGATAACCTCTTCAACGTTGAGTTCACCGTTGATGGTATCTTCACCCTCAATGGCTACGCTGGAGGCGGCCATACCTACCAAACCAGTTTGCTCAAGTGTTAATCCCTGAGTGTATGCCCAGGTAATTCCTGCCATCATGGCATCTCCCGCGCCGGTCATGTTAACCAGCTTTGCGGGAAGCAGTGGCAAGCGGACGGTCTTCTCGTGATCAGCGCAAAGAAGACCCTCCTCGCCAAGGGAGATGAACACGCGTTTAAGTCCCGTTGCAAGTAGTGTCTGAGCAGCTTCTTCAAGGGAAGCGTCGTCAGTAATCTTGATGCCAGAAAGCATCTCGGCTTCAAGGCGATTTGGCTTGAGCGTGTGAATCCTGCCCAAGACTCTCTTAAGCTTCTGCGCCTTGATAGAAGAAACAGGATCGCAGAAGATAGGGCAGGTCACGTTCCTGGCAATGAACTCGATGGTCTGCTGCGTTAAGTTGGTGTCAATCACACAAGCGGCTGCATGCTGGATGACGTCGAGGCGCTCTTCAATGCGCTCAGGGGTGACATGCTCGTAAATCTGCATGTCATTAATGGCTTCCTGCATCTCACCGTGTTCATCCATGATGAAGAGGTAGGTGGAGGTAGAAGCACCTGGCACGGTAATAGATGCGTCGATGTCAATGCCGCAGTCCAGGCAACCTTCTTTGAGCTCGCGAGCGCGATAGTCCTCACCAAAGGCGGTAAGCAGACGAACGTCGCTGTCAAGAAGGGCCAGGTTGTGGGCAACATTTCTGCCAACGCCACCAAAGGACATGGTGACCTTGCCAGGATTGGAATCACCAGCTACAAGAGAAGCGTTAGGGCGGCCCGCAATATCCATGTTTGCAGCACCAATCACAATGAAGTAGGGGCGTTCGCTCAAAATATAGCGGCGGCCCAAAATGGCTCCCTTTGCGGTAAGGTTAGAGATGTGAACCGAAACAGAAGAGCGTGAAATACCCGCGCGTTCTGCAATTTCCTTTTGAGTAATGGAAGGTTGCTCTTTAATCCAGTTGAAAATCATCTGTTCTCTATTGGTGAGCATCAGGCCTCCGAGCAATAAAAATAGAATCCGACTAAACAGGTGCTTATATAGCGTACTTCTAAACAGGTGCTTATTCTGTTTAAGCTAGTGCTTAAATCTGCTTGGGATAACCATAAGACAGCAGCTAGAATCTGTAAAGAATGAATTCATTAAATTTTTCCCAGGTGAGTGTAGGGGTTTTCTCGCTTTGGCGAGCTTCACCTGCTGAATTTTTCTAAGCATTTGCTGTGTACCGTTTACAGAATTTTAGTATCTGCAAACGGTTATATCGAGAAAATCTCTTCAAATTGCGTCCCGACGTAACACAACTGTAATAATATGTTTAATGAATAGTAATGACTCGCCCACATAGGACTGTTTACCGCGCATTTTGTGCGTAAATGTATTTGTGCTGGGTGTTGTGGGAGGCGGTATGTCTAAGCGTGTTTTTGTAGTTGTTTTAGACAGTTTTGGCATTGGTGAAGAGCCTGATGCAGCAGCATACGGAGATGAGGGCAGCAATACCCTCTGTGCCTGTGCAACAAGTGGTGTTCTCAATATTCCAAATATGACCAAGTTGGGCCTTCTTAATATCGATGGAGCACTTGATACCGTTTACGACGTTGATTTGAAGCCAATTGAGTCTCCTGTGGGCGCATACGCTCGCATGCAGGAGAAATCCGCTGGTAAAGATACTACGGTTGGTCACTGGGAGATGGCAGGCGTCATTTCTCCAAAGAAGTTCCCAACCTATCCTGATGGTTTCCCACAAGAGGTCATTGAGGAGTTTGAGCAGAAGACGGGTCGTAAGGTTCTCTGCAACAAGCCTTACTCCGGAACTGATGTTATTAGAGACTTTGGTAAAGAGCACGTAGAGACTGGTGCTCTGATTGTCTACACCTCAGCAGATTCTGTTTTCCAGATTGCTGCACATGAGGACGTGGTAAGTCCCGAGAAACTCTATGAGTATTGCCGTATTGCGCGTGAGATTCTGCAGGGTGAGCACGGTGTTGCTCGCGTTATTGCTCGTCCTTTTGAGGGAGAGTGGCCATATCAGCGTACTTCTCACCGTCATGACTTCTCGCTTGAGCCAACAGGCCCAACTATGATGGATCGCCTTAAGGAGAGCGGCTTTGATGTTCTTTCAATCGGTAAGATTTATGACATCTTTGCTCATCGCGGCATGACTGAGTTTGAGTTTACTTCGAGCAACGCAGATGGTATTCAGAAGACCATTGAGGCTACCAGCAAAGACTTCAACGGCCTGTGCTTCACCAACCTTGTTGATACGGACATGATTTACGGTCATCGCAATGATCCTGTGGGATATTCCAACGCTCTTTCTTATTTTGATGAGCACATTCCTCAGATTATTGAGGGTCTTCGTGAGGATGACCTGCTCATTATCACTGCAGATCATGGCTGTGATCCTGTGACACCATCTACTGATCACTCTCGTGAATACGTGCCACTGCTTATCACGGGTCCAAAGGTCAAGCCAAACACCAACCTTGGTACAACCACCACATTTGCCGATATGGCCGAGACAATCCTTGATTATTTTGGTGTTGAGCAACTTGGTGTTGGAACTTCTCACCTGTCAGAGATTCTTAAGGAGAACTAATGGCTACTACCCCAACTCCCCATAACGCTGCTGTTGAGGGCCAGATTGCTAAGACTGTCCTCATGCCAGGCGATCCTCTGCGTGCAAAGCTTCTTGCAGACACGTACCTGGAGAACGTTGAGCAGTTCAACACCGTTCGCAATATGTTTGGTTATACCGGCACCTACAAGGGACAGCCAGTCTCCGTTATGGGTTCTGGTATGGGTATGCCTTCCATTGGTATTTATTCTTACGAGCTCTTTAATTTCTATGGAGTCGAGAATATCTTGCGCATTGGTAGCGCCGGCGGTCTTGCTCCTGAGGTAAAGCTCAGAGACATTGTTATTGGTATGTCTTCCAGCACTGATTCTAATTATCCATCACAGTACGGAATGCCTGGAACTATTGCGCCTACTGCAGACTTTGGCCTGTTGAGCAAGGCTGTTGCTGGTGCAGAAAAGCTGGGTTATCCCGTTCGTGTTGGTAATATCCTGGCAAGCGACGTGTTCTATACCGTAGACAACTCGCATTCAAAATGGGCAAGCATGGGTGTTCTTGCCGTTGAGATGGAGTCGGCAGCCCTGTATCTCAACGCCATGTACGCTCATAAGCATGCGCTTACGCTGCTAACTGTTTCTGATCTTCCTCTTACAGGAGAAGCACTTACTGCTGAAGAGCGTCAGACTAGTTTTACGCAGATGATGGAGGTTGCTCTTTCTGTTGTTGCTTAAAGCGCTTGTCGCGCAAAGCATTGCAGATCAGCAGCTTGTCATTGCTGTTTGTTTTGGAACCATGCGGATTTTCCGCTTAAGTTGGGGAAGTTTGGTCAACTTCTCATAAAGATCCAGCGCTAAAGCTGGACGTTCCCGCCACATGAGGTAAGGAGAGCACGGAATGAACAAGAACGTTTCTCGTCGTAGTTTTGTGACTGGCGCAACAGGCGCTGGCGCATTTGCAGCACTTGCAGGTCTTGCAGGCTGCAACAACCCCAAGAAGGAGGAGGCTGCTACAACTAGCGGTGACAAGAAAAAGAAGCTCACCATGGTTACTGACACCGGTGGTGTCAACGATCAGTCCTTCAATCAGTCTGCTTGGGAGGGTATGACCGAGCTTAAGGAAAAGGAGGGCTGGGACGTCAGCTACCTCGAGTCCAAGCAGGATTCCGATTATGCAACCAACCTTGACAAGGCAGTTGACTCTGAATCTGACCTGGTCTGGGGCATTGGTTTTGCTATGGCAGACGCAACTGCTAAGGCAGCTAAGGACAACCCAAAGACCCAGTTTGCCATCATCGACAACGGCGGTGACTCCTCTCTTGAGAATTATACCGGCGTAATGTTCCGCGCACAGGAGCCTTCCTTCATTGTTGGCTACATTGCAGCTTGCACTTCCAAGACTGGCAAGGTCGGCTTTGTTGGTGGCATTTCTTCTACCCTTATTGACCAGTTTGAGTATGGCTACCGTGGTGGCGTTGCATACGCAAATAAGGAGAAGGGTACCAACGTTGAGATTTCTTCCCAGTATGCTGAGTCCTTCTCTGACGCAGCAAAGGGCAAGGCAATTGCTAACTCCATGTACTCTGATGGTTGCGACATTGTCTTCCACGCAGCAGGTGGTGTAGGCACCGGCGTTATCGAGGCTGCAAAGGACGCAAACAAGCTTGCTATTGGTGTTGACCGTGACCAGTCCAGCCTTGCTCCTGAGAACGTTCTGACCTCCGCTCTTAAGCGCGTTAACGTTGCTATTGTTGAGATCTCCAAGAAGATCTTGAAGGACGGCCAGAAGGGTGGCACCACCACTTCTCTTGGCGCAACTGAGGGTGCAGTTGGCATTCCTGAGGAGCACCACCTCATGGCAGAGGAGACCTACAAAGCAGCAATCGATCTTCTCGACAAGGTCAAGGCTGGCTCTGTTGTTCCTCCTTCAAGCAAGGATGAGCTGGAGAAGTTCACCAAGGCTCTTAACTAAGGTTTTACTTGCTCGTTCCTGCGCTTTTACAGCATACGTAGGAAATAAGTGAATTTGTTTTGCTGGTGAGGGATACCCTGTGGTGTCCCTCACCGCTCGCAAGTGTGTAAAGGAGGTGGCTCGTGGAAGTCAGTCCGGATTACGCTGTTCAGATGCATGACATCACAAAAGTATTTGGATCATTTAAGGCCCTTGACGCTGTTGAACTCAATGTGCGCAAGCAAACTGTCCACGCCATTTTAGGAGAAAACGGCGCAGGTAAAAGTACGCTTATGAACGTACTGTATGGCCTGTATTCTGCGGATGAGGGCGAGGTTTACCTCAACGGAGAGCGCGTATCCATTTCTGGCCCAAACGATGCTATCGCTCACGGCATTGGTATGGTCCACCAGCACTTTATGTTGGTTGAGAACTTTACCGTTACTGAGAATATTGTCTTGGGTAATGAGGTTACCAAGGGCGGTGGCGTTCTTGACCCTAAGCGCGCACGCGAGAAGGTCTTGGAGATTGTTGAGGAATACGGCTTTGACGTAGATCCTGACGCCAAGATTGAAGACATCTCTGTTGGTATGCAGCAGCGTGTCGAGATTCTCAAGGCACTGTACCGCGGTGCGGAGATTCTGATTCTTGATGAGCCTACGGCAGTTTTAACACCGCAGGAGATTGAGAAGCTTATCCAGATCATGCATGACCTGGTAAGCAAAGGTAAAACCATCATTGTTATTACTCACAAGCTTAAAGAGATTATGTCTTCTGCTGACGAGTGCACTATTATTCGTCGCGGCAAGTATATGAGCACCGTTGATGTCTCCAAGACATCCGAGACCGAGCTTGCAACACTTATGGTCGGTAGAAACGTTAACCTGCACGTTGAAAAGAAGCCAGCAACTCCTGGTGAGGTCGTTCTTTCTATTAAGGACCTCCATGTCAGGGACGAGCGCGGTATTGAGCAGGTAAACGGCTTTAATTTGGATATTCGTGCCGGCGAGATTGTTGGTCTTGCAGGTATTGACGGCAACGGCCAGAAAGAACTTGCCGATGCCATAAACGCGCTGGTCAAACCTGAGTCGGGTACCATTACCGTTAAAGGTGAAGAGATTCAAGGCACCACGCCTAAGACAGTCATTGACCACGCAGTTGCCACTATTCCTTCAGACCGCCATCGTTGGGGTCTGGTTCTGCCCTTTACCGTTGCCGAGAACATGGTGCTTGAGCGCCACAACGAGGAAGCTTTTGGCAAGGGTATTGCACTTGATCTGGCAAAGATTAAAGAATTTTCTCAGAAGCTTATTGACGAATTTGATATTCGTCCTGCTGAGTGCTCTGATCATCAGGCTGCGGGACTTTCTGGTGGTAACCAGCAGAAGGTTATTATCGCCCGAGAGGTCTCTTCCAACCCTGACGTTCTTATCGCCATCCAGCCAACGCGCGGTCTTGATGTTGGTGCTATTGAGTTTGTCCACAAAGCGCTTATTCGCGAGAGGGACCGTGGTGCAGCAATTCTGTTGATTTCCTTTGAGCTGGACGAGATTATGGACGTTGCCGATAAGATGGCAATTATTTACGCCGGCAAGAATGTTGGCGAGTTTGACCAAGGTACTATCACTGAAGAGCAGGCTGGCCTGCTGATGGCAGGAGGTGACGCCGAGTGAGTACGCTTACAAAGATAATGAGAAAGCCCATTACGTCAGCAATCGTCGCAATTTTTGTTGGCTTATTGGTTGCTTCAATTATTTTGGTTGTTGCGGGATATGATCCTATCAGCTCGTTTGAGGCTCTTATTGGCGGCATGATAGGTAAGCCAAAATATATTTCTAACGTCATTATTAAGGCAACACCTTTGCTCTTTACCGGTATTGCCGTTGCCTTTGCATTCCGCGTTGGCCTCTTTAACATTGGCGCTGAGGGTCAGTACATCGTGGGTACTATCCTTGCAGTTATTGTTGGCTATAGCCTGGACCTTCCACCTGTGCTGCAGATTCCTGTAGTTGTTCTGGCGGGTACTGCGGGCGGAGCAGGTATTGGTGCCATTATTGGATGGCTCAAAGCCCAGTTTGGTATCAACGAGGTTATTACCAGCATTATGTTTAACTGGATCAGCCTTTACCTCTGCAACTTTGTGGTTTCTCTTCCACAGTTCCACCAGCCAAACTCTACTTCTTCGTACTCCATTAACGAGTCCGGCTACACCACACTGTTCTATGGCATGAAGAATTCCGAGGACGGTGCTGAGGCAATTCGCAATATTCCTGTTATTGGCGACGCTATTATGCGTACCGATGTCAACATTGGTATTTTTGTTGCTATTATCGCAGCTATCTTTATTGGTTGGCTGCTTATGCGCACCAAGATTGGCTATGAGATGCGCGCTGTTGGTTTTAACCGTGACGCCGCAAAGTTTACCGGCATCAACGTTAAGAAAAACCTTACGCTTTGCATGGCTATTTCTGGTGCACTCTGCGGTCTTGCAGGTGCTCTGACCATCACCGGTATTGCTCCTCACAGTATTGCAACGCTGGCAGCATTTGAGAATAACGGCTTTAACGGTCTGTCCGTTGCGTTTATCGCCAACTGCAATCCTGTGGCATGTATTCCTGCATCCTTCCTGTTTGCTGGTCTTCTCTATGGTGGTCAGACTGTTCAGCAGACGGTTGGCGCGCCTTCAGAGATTATTAACATTGTTATTGGTACCATCGTCTTCTTCATGGCTCTAGGTGGAGTGATTCCGATGCTTGCGGATTACCTTGATCACAAGCGTGCTCAGAAAGCCAAAGAAGAAGAGGCAAAGCTTGCTGCCCAAGTGAGTGATGCATCCGGCGCACCAAAGGAGGCAGACAATGCTCACTAACCTGATTCTTCTTGTGTCCGTCACCCTTATGTACTCCACACCTCTTATCTTTGGTGCTCTGGGTGGCGTTGTTTCCGAGCGTTCTGGTGTTGTCAACATTGGTATTGAGGGCATGATGGGCGTGGGAGCTTTTGCTGGTGTTGCTGGCAGCTACCTCACCGGAAACCCTTGGATTGGTCTTCTGTGTGCTGGCATTGCTGGTGGTCTGGTGGCTCTTCTCCACGCAGTTGCATCCATTACTTTTAACGCTGATCAGACGGTTTCTGGTGTTGCAATCAACTTGCTGGCACCTGGTATTGCTCTATTTGCCTGCCGTCTGCTCTTTGATGGTGCTGCAATGTCCCCAACAGTCACCAAGCTCCCAAAGCTCTTTGGTGAGGGTGCCTTTAATGACACACCATATTCCAGCTTGAACGTTGACATTACGGTAGTTCTTGCATTTTTCGCGGCTCTTCTCGTCTGGTTTGTGTTGTATCGCACTAAGTGGGGCCTGCGTATTCGCTCCGTTGGTGAGCATCCACACGCAGCCGAGACACTGGGCATTAGTGTTCGTAAGACTCGCTACTTCTGCGTTATTGTTTCTGGTGTTCTTGCAGGATTTGGTGGCGCTTCTGTAACGCTGGCAATTATTTCCCAGTTCACTCAGACGGCCATTTCTGGTCAGGGCTTTATTGCACTGGCAGCTGTCATTTTTGGTAAGTGGAAGCCTCTGAACACCTATGCAGCTTGTCTGCTCTTTGGCTTTACTCAGGCACTGGCAATTCTTCTTGGTGGCGGTGCAACTCCAATTCCAAGTCAGATCATTGCAATGCTTCCATACTTCATCACTATCATTACACTGGTTCTCTTTGTTGGTAAGTCCGTTGCGCCTAAGGCAGACGGCGTGCCATACATCAAGGGAAGTCGTGCATAATGGCCGAGGTAGAGGGTTCTTGCCACGTTTCTAACGAGGCTCTTGTTCAGCTCGCCATTGAGGCGCGCAACCACGCTTATGTACCGTACTCTCACTATGCTGTTGGAGCTGCACTATTGTGCTCCGACGGCACGGTGTACGGCGGCGCCAATCTAGAAAACGCTGCGTATACGCCTTCTAACTGTGCTGAGCGCACGGCGTTTTTCCGCGCGGTATTTGAGGGTCGCAGGGATTTTGTGGCCATTGCGGTTGTTGGTGGTCCTGAGGGAGAAGCTCCTACAGCTTGGTGCACTCCTTGTGGTGTATGCAGGCAGGTTATTCGCGAGTGGTGCGATCCTGCTACATTCCGTATTGTGTTGGGCAAGGCAGATGCAGCTCCTCGCGAGTATCTACTCCAGGATATCTTGCCTATGGGATTTGGTCCCGAGGATCTGGGCGAGTCTAGTCCCGCTGGTGCATCGGGTGACGATGCTGTGAAGGTTGCCGCAGGTCACGAGTATGGTTGTGGCTGCGGGTGTAGCGAGCACGGCAAGAGTAACCAGTAAGCTGCGGTATCAAGCAGCCTGCGCTTGTGGGTGCAGATAACCTGGTAGGTTGCATGAAATTGCGAGCCGGTAGAGTTTCTCGCTACCGGCTCTTTTACTAGAGAGTTACGCGAACAGTGACGAACGCGCCTGACGGCGCCGCGAACGGCAACGAACGCGAACAGTAACGAACGCGAACAGCGAAAAGAGGTTCAACTATGCGCATGTACGACGTGATTGAAAAGAAGCGCGATGGCGGTGAGCTTACTGACGCCGAGATTGACTACTTTGTCTCGGGCTATGTAGCTGGGGATATTCCCGATTATCAGGCTTCTGCGCTTGCGATGGCCATCTTCTACAAGGGTATGACCGCGCACGAGACGGCTCACCTAACCATGGCAATGGCAGAGTCTGGCGACATGATGGACCTCTCCGCAATCCCTGGTATCAAGGTTGATAAGCACTCTACCGGCGGCGTTGGCGATAAGACCACGCTGGTTGTTGGCCCGATTGTTGCGTCTTTGGGCGTGAAGGTTGCCAAGATGAGCGGCCGCGGCTTGGGTCACACGGGTGGTACGCTGGATAAACTCGAGGCAATTCCAGGGCTTTCTATTGAGATTTCTGAGCCCGACTTCTTCAAGCAAGTCTCCGAGATTGGCGTTGCCGTTGCAGGTCAAACGGGCAATCTTGTTCCAGCTGACAAGAAGCTTTATGCGCTGCGCGACGTTACCGCAACGGTTGATTCGGTACCTCTGATTGCGTCGAGCATCATGAGCAAGAAGATTGCTTCCGGCTCCGATTGTATTTTGCTGGACGTTAAGTGCGGTTCCGGCGCCTTTATGAAGGATGTTGATTCTGCAATTGAGCTGGCAGATGCTATGGTTTCCATTGGCGAGCACGTCGGCCGCACCACCGCAGCGCTGATTACCGGCATGGATCGTCCTCTGGGCAAAAACGTAGGCAACTCCCTCGAGGTTATTGAGGCAGTGGCTACACTCAAGGGTGAGGGTCCTGAAGATTTGACCGACGTTTGCATTGAGCTTGCTGCAAACATGCTTAACCTCGCAGGTAAGGGAAGCGTTGAGGACTGCCGCAAGCTGGCTCGCCAGCAGATTGCAAACGGCGAAGGCTTGGCTAAGCTGGCTCAGATGGTTAAGGCTCAAGGTGGCACCGACGAGGTCATCTTTGACACTACCAAGTTTGAGACAGCGCCATTCCGTCGCGATATTATGGCCGAGACCAGCGGATATATCACTTCTATGAACGCTGAGCTGGTAGGCATTTCCTCTGTTGCTTTGGGCGCCGGTCGCGAGAAGAAGGGCGATCCGATTGACCCAGCAGCTGGCATTATCCTTGAGTGCAAGACCGGCGATTATGTCGAGAAGGGCGATGTCATTGCAACGCTTCTGACCGGTGATGAAAGCCGTCTTGACGAGGGCGAGCGTATCTTCCGCGAGGCTCTGGTCTTTGGCGAGAGTGCCCCCGAGCTGGAGCCGCTGTTCTTTGCACGTGTCTCCAAGAATGGCGTCGAGCGCTTCGCGTAAGTGCAGGTAGCGGCCGCGCGGGTGCGGGGTGTGCAAGTCCGAGTTTCACATAACATGCAGGTCAGACCGGTGTTCACGCAGGTGAGCACCGGTTTTTATGTGCGGCAATAGCGTCGTGTGCGGGCAAACTTGCAGGCCAAAATAAAATCTAGTGAAAGAACAAATCTGGCGAGAAAATCGCTCCTCTTGCGGTTGCAGTTATTGCACAGTGTGTGCAATAATACTCAGTATGTGCAATAAGTTGGTGTTCGTAAGCGCATCTGCTACGCGCTTACGCGTCTGCAACCAGGAGAGGCTTCAGAAACGTATGACGCAAACATTGTCTGCACCTGCTGTTTTGTCAGCTTGCAAGCTTGATCGACGTACCGCCAGAACTCGCGCGGCGCTTAGAAAAGCCCTGGCAGAAGAGATAGATGCCACCGGCGACCTTACTTACGTGACTGTCACAGGCGTGACGGAGCGCGCCGGCCTCACGCGCCGAACCTTTTACTCCCACTACAAAGACATCCCTGACCTGGTGCTTCACATCGAAAAGGAAGCGCTGGCTGAGCTGCGACCTGCTGTTGAACAGCTTGCTCGCGTCAATCTCGTTGAGCTCAGAGAAGCCATTGACTCCTACAAGCCATGTCCCGGAGCAACTGAGATGATCCGTAGCATTCGTAAGCACGGTTTCTACCTGCGCCCTTTGCTGGGTAACGGCGGCGATCCCGCATTTCAGGATAAGCTAAAGCACCTGGTACACGAGGTTATCGCCCAGCGCGCCCTGCACGATCTTGATCCGCGCGCACTTGGTCCCTTCTTTGACTACTATCTGACCTTTGCAATTTCTGCTGAGGTCGGCGTCCTTATCCGCTGGTTAATCGGCGGCATGCGCGAGAGCGACGAGCAGATGGCAGGTCTTATGACCGGCCTCATGTTTGTTGCACCTGGCGATTTGTACGGCAAGCCAATCAAGCTAGACGTTCCACGATTTGCGCTTGCAACTCTTGTTCTCGGAGAGGAAAACAATGATTAGTCCAAAGTTTGAGCTGGTAGAGAATGGTGCCGAGCTTGCACCAAACGTCCCACTTGACCTGTCTCAAGCCCACCTTATGCTGGGCATCGACGTTGGTTCCACAACCGTAAAGCTGTCCGTCATCGACGAAGACGGCACACTGGTTTACGCAAACTACGAGCGTCACCACACTGACGTACGCGCAACCGCGCGCTCCTTGTTTGTCAAAGCTCAGAAGCACATTGGCGAGACACCCATGTACGCCGCAATCACCGGTTCCGGCGGAATGCTCTTGGCGCAATGGCTTGACCTGGAGTTTGTCCAGGAGGTTATTGCATCAAAGCGCGCTGTTGAAACGCTGATTCCTCAGACCGACGTTGCTATTGAGCTGGGCGGCGAGGACGCAAAGATTATCTACTTTGATAACGGCATTGAGCAGCGCATGAATGGTACCTGTGCTGGTGGTACTGGTGCGTTTATCGACCAGATGGCGTCTCTCCTTAAGACCGACGCAACCGGCCTCAACGAGCTGGCTAAAGACGTCAAGCAGATCTACCCAATTGCATCTCGCTGCGGCGTTTTTGCTAAGTCCGACGTTCAGCCGCTGCTCAACGAAGGCGCCGCTCCTGCCGATATTGCCGCTTCCATCTTCCAGGCTGTTGCAAACCAAACCGTCTCTGGCCTGGCTTGTGGTCACCCTATCCGCGGCCACGTTGCGTTTCTCGGCGGCCCGCTGCAGTACCTCTCTGAGCTGCGCCGTCGCTTCTACATCACGCTTAACCTGGACGATGAGCACATCGTCTTGCCAAAGAACGCCCACCTCTTTGTTGCAACGGGCGCTGCTCTGGCGGGCGAGTCCGACCGACCAATCACCTTTACGCAGGTCATGGAGGCACTGGATAACCTCAAGGACATCCAGGGCTCCGAGGTTGCTCGTCTGGACCCACTCTTTGCTACTCAGCAGGACTTTGACGACTTCAAGGCTCGTCACGACCAGGAGGTAGTGCCAAAGGGTCAGCTGGCCAACTACCACGGACGCGTGTTCATCGGCATCGACGCAGGTTCTACCACTATGAAGGCTGCTGTTGTTGGCGAGAAGGGCGAGCTTCTTTACACCTGGTACGACAATAACAACGGCGATATTCTGGGTACCGCTCGCAAGATTATGGACTCCATCTACGACGAGATGCCTTCCGACTGCATCATCGGTCACGTCACTACCACCGGTTATGGCGAGGGTATCCTGATTGAGGCTCTGCGCGCAGACTCCGGCGAGATTGAGACCGTTGCTCACCTGCGCGGCGCTAAGGCATTTGTCCCAGACGTTGATTTCATTCTTGATATTGGCGGCCAGGACATGAAGTGTCTGCAGGTTAAAGACGGCGTCATTGAGCACATTATGCTGAACGAGGCTTGCTCTGCAGGCTGCGGCTCCTTTATTGCGTCCTTTGCCGACTCCATGAAGATGGACGTCCGCGAGTTTGCAACCGCCGCAACCAAGGCAACACTTCCTGTTGACCTGGGATCCCGCTGTACCGTCTTCATGAACTCCCGCGTTAAGCAGGCGCAGAAGGAGGGTGCAACCATCGGCGACGTTGCTGCTGGTCTTTCGTACTCTGTCATCAAGAACGCCCTGTTCAAGGTCATCAAGCTTCGCGACTTCAGCGAGATTGGCGAGCACTGCATTGTTCAGGGCGGTACTTTCATGTCCGATGCAACGCTCCGCGCCTTTGAGCTGCTCACCGGCAGAGACGTCATCCGTCCCGACATCGCAGGCGTCATGGGTGCCTATGGCGCCGCTCTTCTCGCCCGCGACCGCGCAGGTATTGATGGCGTATCTACTCTGCTTGATCGAGAGTCCATCGACAACCTGCAGGTCAAGCTTACCAATACACACTGCCGCATCTGCCCTAACAGCTGCATGCTTACCATCAACGACTTTGGCAGCGGACACAGGTTTATCACCGGTAACCGTTGCGAGAAAGGCGCAGGTAAGAAGCGTGGTGCCAAGAAGAATGAGGCCCCAAACCTCTTTGCGTACAAGAATAAGCTGCTGTTTGATCGTGAGTCGCTTCCTGCAGACGAGGCTCCACGCGGTACGGTTGGCATTCCTCGTGCGTTGAACATGTACGAGAACTATCCGTTCTGGCACACGTTTTTCACTAAGCTGGGCTTCTCGGTCATTTTGTCCGACCAGACCACCGCAAAGACGTACGACATGGGCATCGAATCCATGCCTTCCGAGTCCGCCTGCTATCCTGCAAAGCTTTCCCACGGCCACATTATGAACTTGCTGGCCAAGGACCCAGATTTCATTTGGATGCCGTGTATTCGTTGGGAGCGCAAGGAGGACGACTCCGCAACCAACCACTACAACTGCCCAATTGTCATGAGCTACCCTCAGGCGCTGGGCCTCAACGTGGACGAGCTCTCCGATCCGTCCATCCAGTACATGGCTCCGTTCATTCCGTATGACAAGAAAAACGAGCTCAAGCGCCGTTTGTACGAGCTCATCAGCGAACAGCGCGAGAAGGACGCCCAGGTAGGCAAGGGTCGCTTCCGCGGCGAGCACATCACGCGCGCCGAAATTGACGCTGCTGTTGAGGTTGCATGGCAGGAAGATATCAACGTCAAGGACGAGATGCACCGCGCAGGTGACGAGGCTCTTGCGTGGATTGAGGAGCACGACGCTCACGGTATTGTTCTTGCAGGTCGCCCATACCATAACGACCCAGAGATTAATCACGCCATCCCTGAGCTGGTCTCTTCCTTTGGCTTTGCTGTTCTTACCGAGGATTCCATTGCTCATAAGATGATGCCTGAGCGCCCAATCCGTATTGTTGACCAGTGGATGTACCACTCGCGTCTGTACCGTGCGGCTCGCTTTGTTGCATCCCGAAACGACCTGGACCTCATCCAGCTCTTCTCGTTTGGTTGCGGCCTTGACGCGCTGACCACCGACCAGGTCCAGGAGATTCTTGAGGCTTCGGGCAAGATCTACACCATGCTTAAGGTTGACCAGGTCTCCAACTTGGGCGCAGCGCGTATTCGTATCCGTTCTCTGATGGCTGCTCTGAACGAGCAGCAGGCAGAGCTTGAGCGACTCGCTGCTGCCGGCCTGGTTATCGAGGCAGTTCCACAGGGCGTTCGCATGGCCGATGGCTCTCTGGAAAAGGCTAGAAGCGCAAGTTCTTCTCGCCGTGCGCCGGTGTACCGCGAGGCAGAATCCGCAGCTTACGAGAAGGTCCGCTACACCAAGGAGATGCAGGAAGCGGGCTACACCATCCTGGCTCCACAGATGGCACCGATCCACTTTGAGCTGGTAGAGGAGCTGTTGAAGGGTGCGGGCTACAACGTTGTGCTGCTGCCTTCGGTTGACCAGGGTGCCGTTGACATGGGCCTTCGTTACGTCAATAACGACATCTGCTACCCATCTATCCTGGTCACGGGCCAGATTATGGAGGCAGTGCTTTCGGGCAAGTACGATCTGACCAAGACTGCGGTTCTGATTTCGCAGACTGGCGGTGGCTGCCGTGCAACCAACTACATTGCACTGATTCGTAAGGCACTCAAAGACGCAGGTCACCCAGAGATTCCGGTCATTTCCGTCTCCGCCGCTTCCGGCCTTGACGAGGATAACCCAGGTTTCAAGCTGTTCAAGCCTGACTTGCTGATTAAGGCAGTCTACGCGCTGCTATACGGCGACCTGATCATGCAGCTGCTGTATCGTGTTCGTCCCTACGAGGCCGTTAAGGGTTCCGCAAATGAGCTGTATGACCAGCTCATGGCCGATACACGTTCCAAGATCAACGGAATTTCTCGCAAGGAATTCTACAAGCAGTGCCAGCGTACCATTGAGCTGTTTGACAGTCTGCCCGTGGTCAATGACCGCCAGAAGCCACGCGTCGGCGTTGTTGGCGAGATTCTGGTTAAGTTCCACCCAACAGCCAACAACGAGCTGGTTAAGGTCATCGAGTCTGAGGGGTGCGAGGCCAACGTTCCGGGTCTGGTCGACTTCTTCCTGTTTGGTCTCTCCAACGCTATCAACACGCACAAGGAGCTAGGCACTACGTTCAAGAGCCGCCTGACGCACATCGCGGGCATCAAGATGGTTCAAGGCTTGCGCGCGCCAATCAACAAGATGCTTGAAAAGTCCGAACGCTTTGAGCCGTACCCCAACATCGATGAGCTGGCCGAAAAGGCCGAGCAGATTCTTTCGCTCTGCAACACGATGGGCGAGGGTTGGTTGCTCACCGCTGAGATGTGCGACCTCATTGAGACGGGCACACCAAACATCGTCTGCGCTCAGCCGTTTGCTTGCCTACCTAACCACGTCGTTGGAAAGGCAGTCATCAAGCGCCTGCGCCAGATGCACCCCGAGTCCAACATTGTTGCCGTCGACTACGACCCAGGTGCGTCCGAGGTTAACCAGCTCAACCGTATCAAGCTGATGATTTCGGTTGCTAAGGAGAACTACAAGAACGGCGTAAATAGCGAGTTCAAGCTGGAAAACGCTGACGATCCAGTTACCAACGACGCAACCATGCCGTATACCGGCCGCGACAAGTTTGGCCTGGATTCCGTTGTACGCGAAGGCGGCCACTCTTGCTCTTCGCACCGCGTGTCTGCACTGGAAGCAACCGGCGCTAACCTGGGCGACCTTGGTCGAACCGCGCCTGACCACGGAAAAGACTACGGTTCCATTAGGCTTTCCGAGGAGCAGATGGCTGCTATCGAGCGCGCCAAGAAGAAAGCCGGCGTCAAGTAGCGCGGTCGACGCGGCCTGCGTGCCGAGGCGCGTAGCTGCGAGCGCGCACCCCGCGCTGACCAGACGCGCATCCAGCGTAATCGGCTGCGAAGATGGTGCGCAACTGGTCGCACAACCAGTGTAACCAGCTACAAGGTTGGTGCGCAACCAGCTACAAAGTTGTAGTTTGCACGTTAATGAGCCCCAAACATTGGTTTGGGGCTCATTTTTGGCGATTTTGGTCCCAAAAAGGTAAAAAATGCGTTTAGTTGGTGTATTCATTTTGAAAATGAGGTGTTTTGACTCAATTAGTAAAAGAAATAGTTAAAACCTTTTCGTCTATCCTGGTCAAACACTAATATAAAAAGATAAACTAAATTTCTTCATCCCCAACTAAACGCATTTTTTACCGCCGGAGCTCTCAAAAACGGCAATTTTTAGCGTAACCAAAATATTTTGCTTATAAAACGTGCAAAATATGCAATATTGTGCATAACGGCCTCAATCCGTGCCTACAAACAGTATTCCTTTGGTGTCGGCGACAGACTATGCCAAACAAATACACTGAACTACGCGATTAGGCTGTATGCTCGTGAGTTAGCAGCAACAAAAGTGCTGCTCAACGTTAGCCGCTCGGATGCAGGGAACCAGCGTGTCGAGAAAACCGCACGTCCATCATTCAGATAAATCTCCATGGTAGACCCGTCAACAATAAGACGCAGGTCAGAAAGCTCCTTTAGCCTAATAGAGCGTTGAGTTCTGCCTGCAGCGGTGTCCTCGTCAATGAATTTCAGGGCAAAAATGCCCTTGGAGTAAGAAAGCATAAGCGCGTCGTTGAGAGTAAGAGTTCCGTCTCCGGATATGTCCGTAATCTCAATATCTGCAGATAGTCGATCTATTTTGACGACAGCGTCGGCGACAAATTTCACACATTCGCGTCGCTTAGCATCAAGCTCTTTAACTGGATGTTGCAGGATAACACCATCACCAGATAACGAAAGTTCTCGGGGCAGAGTAAGGTTGTGGCAGAATCCAATGCCTTCAGGATAACTATGGTAAGTCGGATCGATGATGCCCATCCATCCAATCAAAATGGTTCGGCCAGAATTGTCGACGAACGTTTGAGGTGCGTAGAAGTCAAAACCATGATCCCAGAGCACAAAGCTATTGGTGGAAATAGTTTCAACATTGATAAGCTTTTGCCCCTTTGGAAGCGGAAAATAGCCCGACTGCCAGATGTTTTGCCACTTGTCGAGAGGCTCGCTTGAAGCACTTTCTTGCAAGTTAGTAGAATCGTTTAAGCGTGACCCCTTGGATGCACCGGTGCTTGGCTTCGTACCAGCGCCTTCTCTTAGCCCCTGCGGACACACAGATAGAAACTCCTGGCCATCTAGCTGCACCAAAAAAGGGCATTCCCACATGTAGCCAAACGCCTCGTGATGACCCAGGTCGTTAGCCCCGCGTATAACCGAGTGGAGCGTCCACGACTCGCCACAATCACTGGAGTCGTAAATCAACACCGATCCCGAATCGCAGCGTTCATCTGCGGATTTCACGGGACCAGTCGCAGTGTCTTTCTCGCGAGCGCCTAACAGCATTCGGAGAGCCCCGTCTTGCTTCCAAACTTTCGGATCGCGTACATGGTTTGTGCAGGTACTGGGGTAGTCGTTCGGCTTCAAAACAACGTACTTTGGCGAGAAACTCTGTCCATCTTCAGAGGTCAGCATAACTTGATAGGCCTCTCGACCGACATCAATGCCGTCAGCTTCTGGGTGTGCTTCGTCCATAACGTTGCCGGTGTAGAAGAGCCGCATGACCTCGCCGGTTGCCACACCGTTGCCGGCCGCCACACCGTCACCGGTCGCCTCACCGTCGCCGTCTCCCGCGCCATGCATCTCAATCCAGGCCGAACCCGAAAACGCACCGTCCTTATCGCAAGCTGCGTCTGGAGAAATCGCAATAGGGAGCGTCTTCCAAGAGAGTAGATCCTTACTCACAGCATGTCCCCAAAAGCGAAGTTCGTTAGCAGGCCACTCTGGAGTGTACTGGTAAAACGCATGGTAGACGGACTTAAACTGACAAAGTCCGTTAGGATCATTCATCCAACCCTGAGGTGGGAAGAGATGAAATTGTGGCGTCCAAAAGTCGTTTGTCATAGCGCTCCATCTTTCTCATTTCTTGCAATTATTATGGCATGCGCGCGCAAAGTTTGCGCAGGTAGGTTTAATTCGTTTTGAGTTGCGGTACAGTAAATGCATACAACATCCAAGGCTGGCGGTTGCGACCCGCGTTGCCCGCACCGCGCTGGCCTTGCCCGAACAAGAGAGGATACCCATGTCTGAAACCAAAACTCACCAGCTCCCTGATGTTGCCGAGCGCTTCATGCGCTACGTGCAGGTTGACTCCCAGTCCAACCCCGAGAACGACACCGTCACCCCTTCTACGCCTGCTCAGCACGAGATGGCTCGCTACCTGGGCGAAGAGCTCAAGGCGCTGGGCTGCAGCGACGTCACCGTCGACGAGCACGCCTACGTAACCGGCACTTTCGCCGCGTCCAAGGGCGCCGAGTCGGCTCCCGCGCTGATGCTTTGCTCGCATCTGGACTCTGTCATCGACGCGCCTGCCTCGGGTATCAAGCCGCACGTCGTCCACTACGAGGGCGGTGACCTAGTTGCCGGCGTCGTCAACGGCAAGACCATCGCAACTACCCAGGAGCAGGTCCCTGACCTCAAGGATTTTGTGGGCATGGACATCATCTGTTCCGACGGCTCCACGCTACTTTCCGCTGACGATAAGGCCGGTGTGGCTGAGATTTGCGCGCTGCTCAAGCGCCTGGGCGACAACCCTGAGCTCGCACATCCTACGCTCAAGATTGCGTTTGTTCCCGACGAGGAGATCGGTCACGGCGCAAGCCTGCTTGACCTGGATAAACTCGGCGCAGCGTACGGCTACACCGTCGATGGCGAAGCTCTCGGTGAGTTCAACTACGAATGCTTCAACGCCGCTCACGCCGATATCTACTTCAAGGGCGTCATGGTGCATCCCGGTAGCGCTAAGGACGTCATGATCAACGCAATCACCGTAGCTTCTGAGTTCCAGCAGATGGTCCCCGCCTTTGAGCGCCCTGAGCACACCGAGGGCTACGAGGGCTTCTACCACCCAATCGCCATCGAGGGCTCCGCGTCCGAGGTCAAGCTCAGCTACATCGTCCGCGATCATGACGCTCAGATTTTTGCTAATCGCCAGCAAGTCCTGCAGGATATCGCTGCGTTCCTGAACAAGCGCTATGGCGAGAATACCGTCCGTGTTGAGATTCATCAGGAGTATCGCAACATGGCCGAGAAGTTCGAGGGCTACGAGTTCCTAATTGATTATGCGCTTGAGGCAAATCGTGAGGTTGGCATTGAGCCCATGCCTGTTGCTGCTCGTGGCGGCACCGATGGCGCTCAGCTCACCTTCCGCGGACTGCCATGCCCCAACATTGCTACCGGCGGATACAACGCCCATTCCGTGCGCGAGTTTGTGCCCGTGCCAAGCCTTGAGGTCACTGTTGACCTTCTTGAAAGACTCGTCGCTAAGTTTGCTGCCCGCGTCTAAGTGCGTCGCCTGCAGTTGCGCATCGCCCGCGTCTAAGCTCGTTGCTAAGTTTGCCGTCCGCGGCTAACGTCTGCAGCGACCACACGCTGCCCGCAGCTAACGTCTGCAGCGACCGCACACCGCCCGCAGCTACGCGCTGCCCGCGGCTAGCCGCATGCGCTTCTCGCACTAAGGTCATGCACTTTTTGTGATCTAATTATGTGTTTAACGTGCTATTTTGCCATTCATAGCTAGATATCTACCGTCTACGCCCCCGCTCAACCTTGTCAACAAAATGGTGAGTGGGGGCGTAGCATAATTATGAAGGGCCATTGTTCTTTTTTTACGAACGTACGGAAGGGGGCCGTAATGTTAGCAGTATTTTTTGGAATCATTGTTGTTGCGGCACCCGTTACCGCAGCTATTATGGAGCATGTGGGCAACGTTGGTATCTCCGAGCGTCGCCATAGCCACCACGATACGTATGTGACACCCGCGGCACTTACACGCTCACTTATTATTGACATGGCATTTGTGAGTACCATCGCAGTTGCGTTGGGCTGGCTTTGCCATATCAATGTGTTTACGCCAAACCCCGATATTGTTATGGCGTTTTTTGCGTCCTTCTCGGTTGTTATGTTCTTGGCGTGGTACATCTTGAGTCGCTACAAAGTCTCGCTTTTTGAGGACGAGATGGTCATGGTGCCGTTTTTTGGCCATGAAATCACTGTCAATTACCAGGACATTAATCGCATGGAGTGGGTTGGCGGCCGCCGAGGCTCCGGATTCAGAGATCTTTTAATTTGGACTTCAAATGCGTCAAAGGTGCGTCTCTCGGGTATGATTGGATTAGACCAAGTGCTGCTCAAGATTGATCGCTTTGACGTTTTGGCGCACAGTTCTAATATGTAGAAGTACAAAGATGCAGCTTGGAGCTGTGTCAGCTTTGAGTTGCGTCGCTTACGTCAGCTTGAAGCTGCGGCGTACAATGCGTCCACACCAACCTGCGCAGCATATAGCAACGGGGGACGTTTGTGATTAAGCTTGTTTTATCTGATATGGACAACACGCTGGTACCCTTCGGAAACAAGCGTGTGTCGGATTTCACTCGCAACGCAATTCATACGCTCCTTGAAGAAACAGATATCGCCTTTGGCCCTTGTACCGGCCGAGATTACGTTGAGCTGATGCGTCTTTTTAGCCTCGACGAGGCGTGCATGCAAACGGGTGTCATGTCTACGGGCAAGCGCGTGCTGTACAAAGGCAAGACTATCTCGCTCTCCGTTTTTGATCACAAAACGCTTCAAGGCGTCGCGGACGCTATTGCAGACGAGAAGAACATGTTCTTGGTCTGCTATCCAGAACAGACTAACCTCTTTAATCCAGCATATGTTGTCGGTGCGCCTGACAATAAAGACATTCTCGCTGATTACGAGCGTAGAATGGTGTTTGTCTCGGGTATTGTTGACCAAGTCCCCGACGATGTCGATTTTGTTGCAGCAACAGTTGCCTGCCCGGGAACAGAGGAGGACATGGAGCGCTGCCGTCAAAAGATTGACGCTGCTTGTCCAGATGTTTACACGGTTTCGGTCATTCCTCAATGGTTTGACGTGCTGCCCAAGGGTGTGTCCAAGCTGACTGGCTTTGAAACGCTTCTGGAAAGAACAGGTATTTCTCCAGAAGAGGTGCTTGTTTTTGGAGACGGCGAGAATGACATTGATATCCTTAGTAAAGTTCCGCACTCGGTGGCGGTGGCAAACGCAATTCCAGAGGTCAAGCAGGTAGCAAGACACCACGTAGGTGCATCTGCAGATGACGGCGTTGCACATGCCTTGCTTGAGCTGGTACGCGCAACAAAAGCAGGGGAGACTCCCCGTTTTATGATGGAGAACTAGCATGATTAGACTCATTGCATCGGACATGGATGGTACGCTGCTGGACCAGAATTCCGAGGTTCCGCCAGAGACATTCGAGCTCATCGAAGAGCTGTACAAGCGCGGCGTTCACTTTGTGGCAAGTTCCGGTCGTCGTTACGATACACTGCGTTGGCTGTTTGAGCCGGTCGCAGATAAGATTGACTACGTAGCTTCTCTTGGCACGCAGGTCTATGTAGAGAACGAGGTCATCGACCGCGAGGTTTTCTCGTCAGCTTCTATTCGTAAGCTTTTTGAGTTGACATCCGAGTTTGACTGCATTCACCTGGTTGTTTATGACCGCACGCATACGTATCTGCTGGACGATCAGAGTTCGTTTGTGCGTGAGCTGGATAAAGACCTGCCAAACGCCGAGCGCGTGTTTGATCCGCCTTCACCTGATGTTAGTATTATCAAGGCTGCTATTTGCTGCGATTCAAGGGCTCGCTCCATGGATATGGCTATGATTCTTGAGCGTGAGATGGGCGATAGACTTTCGTTCATGCCTTCCGGTGAGACGTGGATTGACGTGGTGCCTCGTGGTGTCAACAAGGCTACGGGACTCGAACAGATCCGCAGGTACTATGGTATTTCTCGCGACGAGATTGCCGTCTTTGGCGATTCCATGAATGACTACGCCATGCTTCGCTATGCAGGTACTGCTTACGTTATGGACAATGCTCGCTACGCACTTAAGACCATTGCCTCCAAGGTTATTGCGCCTAACACTGAGCAGGGCGTTCAGAAAGAAATGCGTCGAATTCTAGAAGAGTTGGCGTAAGATTTACGCAAAGGTAGTGCAATGAAGGTGCAGAATTCGTAATTGCCGCCAAAGAAATGCAGAAGCTGTGATAAACTTCTACAGTCACGGGCGATTGGCGCAGCGGCTAGCGCAGGTGCTTTACACGCACAAGGCCGGGAGTTCAAATCTCTCATCGCCCACCATGGAACCTCACGCGGCGCCTTCGGGTGTCGCGTTTTTTCTTAGGAGTGTAATGAATAACCAGGTAGAAAGCGCTTTTTCTGTCGAGAAACCCGTGCAGGACGGAGCTGCCGCGCAGGCCAACGCCGACGCGCAGGCTGTGACCGACACGGAGCTCGCGCGCTCGTTTGATCGCGCGTGGGACCAGATGCGTCCCGTCACCCTTGAGCGCAACGTTATGAAGAACGCTGACGGATCATGCCTGGTCACGTTTGGCGACACGCGCGTGCTGTGCACCGCAACCGTGGAGGAAGGCGTCCCCGCTTGGAGACGTAGCTCTCGAGCGGGTTGGGTCACAGCTGAATACGCCATGCTACCTGCGTCGACCAACCGCCGCACCAAGCGAGAGCGCGCCAATCGTAAGGGTCGCTCTATGGAGATTGAGCGCCTAATTGGTCGCTCGCTGCGCTCCGCTGTTGACCTCAATCGCCTGGGTGAGTACACCATCACGCTGGACTGTGACGTTCTTCAGGCAGATGGCGGTACCAGAACCGCAAGTATCACCGGTGCTTGGGTGGCACTTCATGACGCACTCTATTCACTTGTCGAGAAGAACCTCTTGCCTAGACTCCCTCTTACAGGACAGGTAGCTGCGATTTCTATGGGATATGTGAATGGTAAGCCACTGCTTGATCTTGATTATCCCGAGGATTCTCATGCGGACATTGACATGAACCTTGTCGGAACAGAAACTGGACAGATAATTGAAGTACAAGGCACAGGTGAGGGCGGTCCATTTGACCGCGAGCAGCTCAACCAGCTGCTTGACCTTGGCCAGGCGGGTATTGCGCACCTTGTTGACCTGCAGAATCAAGTGACCGGATTTAGGGAGTAACTATGAGCCAAAACAGTGAAAATCAGGGTTCTAACGCCGTGACCTTTGATCCAAATACAACCGTGGTAGTTGCAACAGGTAACGCTCACAAACTTGTTGAGATTGAAGCTATTCTATCCAAAGTAATGCCTGGTATGAGCTTTGTAGCGCTTGGTCAGCTGGGTGATTTCCCTGATCCAGAAGAGAACGGTCAAACATTCCGCGATAACGCTCTGATTAAAGCAATGGCTGCACTTGACGAGGTAGATTGCATAGCAGCTATTGCGGATGACTCTGGTATATGTGTTGATGCTCTGGATGGAGCTCCTGGGATTTATTCTGCTCGTTATGCTGGCGAGCATGGCAATGATGCTGCAAACAATCAGAAGCTGTTGGCAGAGCTTGCTAGCGTTGCTGATGAGGATCGCACTGCTCGTTTCCATTCCACCGTTGCTTTGGTCTATAGAGACGGATCTGTGCTGGTAGGAGAGGGCGACTGCGAGGGAGTTATTGGCCACGAGCCAAAGGGTCACAACGGCTTTGGCTATGATCCGCTTTTCTGGCCAGAAGATGCTCCAGGTAAAACTATGGCAGAACTTGCGCCAGACGAGAAGAACGCCATTTCTCACCGTTTCCACGCTCTACAAGATCTTTCCAAGCAGATTCTGGGATAACAGCAGAGGCTCTGCGACAAAGGAAGGTCAGGCTCGCGTCAGATTCGTGTCAGGTTCACGTCAGATTCGTGTCAGGTTCACGCTAGATTCGTGTCAGCTTTTGAACAGAAAACCGGCCCTTTGTCAGGCTCGCGTCAGGCTCGCGATAGATTTCGGACAGAAAACTACCGCTGGGTCAGACTCGCGTCAACTTCACGTCAGAAACACAACAGAATAGCAACAGAAACACGCCATATAACAGGTAAAAACCGGTCAGCGGGATATTTGTTTTTCTCGCCGACCGGTTACTTTTTTCTTTGCTTCAAATGTTAAACTAAATGTAACTGTGACTTCTGTCTTGGAGGTAAGCATGAGGATTATTCGCACTCGCGATTATGAGGATATGAGCAGGAAAGCCGCTAACTTTATTTCCGCTCAGATTATTCTGAAGCCCAATAGTGTTCTTGGCCTTGCAACTGGCACAACGCCAATCGGTACCTATACACAGCTTGCAGAGTGGAATAAGCAGGGAGACCTGGACTTCTCGCAGGTTTCTACGTATAACCTTGACGAGTACCGCGGTCTTTCTCACGACGATCCTCAGAGCTATCACTATTTCATGCGCAAAAACCTCTTTGACCTGGTAAATATTGATCTTGAGAACACTCATGTGCCCGACGGCTCTAATCCAGACATTGAGGCAGCTTGTACTGAGTACGACAAACTTGTTGCTGAGGCAGGCTATCCTGACCTGCAACTTCTTGGTATTGGTCACAATGGTCATATTGGTTTCAACGAGCCTGCAGCCGATTTCTCTCAGGGCACCCACTGCGTCGATCTGACCGAGAGCACCATTCAGGCAAATAGTCGCTTGTTTGAGCGCACGGAGGACGTGCCTCGCCAGGCATATACCATGGGCATCCAGACCATCATGTTCGCACGTAGCGTCCTTATGATTGCAAGCGGCGAGGACAAGGCTCAGGCTGTCTACAACATGTGCTACGGCAAGATTACCCCTGAGTGCCCAGCTTCTATCCTGCAGCTTCACACCAACTGTACCGTTATTGCTGACGACGCCGCTCTCTCGCTCTGCCCAGCTGAGTAAGGTCAAACCGGTTCAAAAAGTTTCAGAACATTATCTGTCGAGAAAAACAAAACTCCCATTCATGTGAATGGGAGTTTTTTCTTGCAGTTTATGATGTGTAAGCGTTGTATGTGCACGTTTAGTGGCGCTCCGCAAGTGCGCATTTATTGGAGCTCCGAAAAATATTAATAGTCCTTGAAGTAACGACTGAGAGCAAAAAGGACCTGGTAGTTAAGGCCAAGCACATAGTCGCCGTTATTGGTATGAACCGTGCGAAGCGTAAACTCAAGATTGTCACCAAACGTGATTTTATCGCCATCTTTTTTGCCAGCACGAGACATATCACCAGTTGAAAGTGGGAAAACTCTACCAGCTGGATTGACTGAAGAAACAAAGATTATAAAAGGCTCGACGGCGTTTTCACCAAGGTTAATGTGCAACTGTTTGAAAATCTGACTGTTTGTTGACACATAGACTACTTCGTTTTTGTCGAGCAGCTTCTTCAGTTCAGGAAGAGTCGCTGCTACCCAAGGTAGATCATGGTGAACAAAGGGGTTGTCGCTCGCGAGCGACTGCGCGATAGGCGAGCCGTACTGATAGACATAAACCATCTTGTTGTAGAGCTCGTTGACGTCATTAACAGAGGTCTGAGCTGGTGCGGCCTGGTTTGCCTGAACAAGCTCGATAAGGTTCATGGAATTGAGTTGGTCAGATGAAGCACCCTTAGATTGTGCTTCTAAAACAGTTGCTCCACCAAATGCAAATGAGCCTGCAGCAAGAACCAGGCAAAATACCGATAAAGCAACAAGAACTTTAGATGATTTCTTTTTGGAAAGGAATGCGATTCCGATAGCAAGAGCAACAAAAATAAGCACGATATACCAGGTCTTACTAATGGCATATCCCAGAGTCTCAGTCATTGGGCCTCCTTGTGTTGTAAGTTAGTTTCTTATTTTATCAGAGGGTATCTTTTTGTCATAAATCTGTCGCATGCCTGACGCGTCGTCGTTGCAAATCTGACGCGTTTTTCTCGCGAACCTGACGCGAATATGACAGCACGACTGATGTTGTTCCCGTGACATTTGTCGTAAAACCTTGAGATTTCATTTTCTACCACGTATAGTGGAGTTTCGGAAATTCTGACTATTGTTTGTCGACCGGTACATATCTCCGACACATCAACGTGTCGCATCGCAAACGTACTGATTGACTTGGAGGATTGATGGAAAACGAGATTCCACCAGTTAATCGTGTAGACGAGATTCACGAGAAGCTCAGCTCACTTCAGGGCCAAAAACTCAAGGTCAAGGCTAACATGGGTCGTTCTCGTATTGTTGAGCGCACAGGCACTCTGGTTATGGCCCATCCATCTCTTTTCATCGTTGAGGTTGGCGAGCGCCGCGGTCGCACTGCCCGCCAGTCCTACCAGTACGTTGACGTTCTGACCGGCACTGTTGAGCTTTTTGATTTTGAGACCGGTGAGCGTCTGTTTGACTTCGAGTTTGAAGAGTAGTTCAGAAGCACACGCATTACTTCGACTAGGCTCACACTCATGGCTGCCTCGTTGTCCAAATTTGGACGCCAAATCATTCAGATTCCTTGCAAGGTCAATCTTCACCTGGGCATTCATACTCAGAAAGACCAGCGAGGATACCATAAAGTAGATTCACTCATGGTTCCCGTTGCTCTGTTTGACACAGTTGTTGTCGACGACGCGCCGGAGCTTACGGTTACGCATGAGCCGCAGCTCTGCGTGTTGCCCGAGCAAACTACGACTTGGAAGGCAGCGGTTCTTCTCGCCAACAAGCTGGGCATTTCCCCAGATGTTTCCATTGATGTACAGGTACATATTCCCGAGAAGGCCGGTTTAGGCGGTTCGTCTGCCGACGCTGCCGCAACATTATATTTGCTTGCCCAGCGTTGGGGTGTTGACCCGCTAGACCCGCTGGTAGTTGAGGTAGCCAAGGCTGTGGGCGCAGACGTTGCGTTCTTCTTAGACCCACGACCATCGCTTATGCTTGGCGCCGGAGATACGCTGGTAGAAACCTATGCATCTACCGTTGACGCTCCTCTTGCTATTGTCTTACCAGCAGAAACAGGTGTCGTTACCAAAGAGGCATACGACCAGTTTGATGCGTCACCAATTGCTCCGAAGTCCTACGAGAATTTGTCCGCGCTTTTGCGCACTGCTGGTCAGGATGCTGCCAGCGATCAAGTCACTGCAGATGAGCAGCTTATCCAGCAGGTGGCAAAACTTCTCTTCAACAACCTTGCCCCTGCAGCAAAATCGCTAAAACCACAGGTAGCCGAGGTAGAGGAGTGGCTAAAGGCACAGTCTGGCGTTCTTGGCGCTCAGGTTTCCGGCTCAGGTAGCAGCTCTTTTGCGCTTTGCGAATCACAGGATGCCGCAGACGCAATTGCAGCCGCAGCTCAAGCAAAAGGTTGGCGAGGCTTCTCCACCACCTGCAAGTTGTAGTGGTAACATAGAGCGGCAAATGTTTGATGGATTTATCCCATCGGACGACGTAAAGCATAACGGGTTGTGGCTCAGCTTGGTAGAGCGCTCGGTTCGGGACCGAGAGGTCGCTGGTTCAAATCCAGTCAACCCGACCATTTTTCCTAATAATCAATGAATTTCCACCGTTTTTACCGCATAATAAGCGTTTTGGCACCCAAAGTGGTAAAAAATGCGTTTAGTTGGAATATACAAAATCATACGTTTTCTATGCAGATTATCTACCAGCATAAACTCTCGGTCAATTTTGATTGAAACTTTTATAAAAAAGCTCAACTGGGAAAACGCAAGTGCCAAAACGCCGAACTAGAAAATAAATCTCCAACTAAACGGGTTTTTTACCCAAATCAGACCCCACTTTCTGTCATATCAATTTCTTGATTAGTTTTCGCGCATATTCGAGACTGTTTATACGTTTTTGGTTAGGCGGACACATAATCGCCCGGACCTTGCGTCAACTGTTCCTCAAAAATCTACATGACAGCTCCATGAGAACACTTCCTCACTGTTTTGAGCTTCATTTTGCAATCAAATGAACATTGTGAACGTTTAGACCACCAAAAACATAAATAAATAGACACAAAATAAACACAAGTAGGCTACAATCAGACGAAGTGCACTACGTTTAAGGCAACGCGCGCACCGTCGTACCTACGCGCTTGCAAACATGCGTTTTGTTGAAAGGGGTTTGTATGCCTGTTGTTGAGTTTTTTGTAAACGTGTTATCAACACCAGCCATCCTAGTTGGCCTTGTTGCCTTGCTAGGTTTGGCACTCCAAGGAAAGCCAGTTGAGGACCTCATTAAGGGTACCCTCAAGACCATCGTTGGCTTCCTTGTTCTTTCTGCAGGTGCAGGTTTCTTGCAAACTGGCTCCCTCCTTGCCTTTGGCGAGATCTTCAACTTTGCCTTTGACATGCAGGGCGTTGTACCAAACAACGAGGCTGTTGTTTCTCTTGCACTGGGCGAGTTTGGTCAGGCAACCGCAATTATCATGTGCATCGGTATGGTCCTGAACATTGTCCTCGCACGTTTTTCTCGCTTTAACTACATCTTCCTTACTGGCCATCACACCCTCTACATGGCAGCTATGCTCGCCATTATTCTGCACGTCGGCGGCCTTTCCGGTTGGATGCTCTACATTTCCGGCGCATGCCTGCTTGCTCTGATCATGGTTCTGTCTCCTGCATACTGCCAGCCAACCATGCGCAAGGTTACCGGCAGCGATTCTGTTGCACTTGGTCACTTCGGCGGCGCTGGTTACTGGCTTGCTGGTATGGTCGGTAAGCTCTTTGCTTCCGATCGCGAGAATAGCACCGAGAATATCAAGTTCTCCAAGCGCCTCATCTTCCTGCGCGACAACACCGTTTCCATTGGTCTGACCATGATTATCATGTTCCTGGTTATCACGGGCGTTGCTGTCAGCCGTGGTCTTCTAACCCTGGTACCTGCAGGAACTACCGCTGCAGAGTTTGCCTCTAACCCACAGTATGCGGGTCTTCAGCACCTCGGCGACCTGCTGAACATTGGTACCGAGACCACCACTAACTGGATTGTCTGGGCATTTACCCGCGGCCTTTCCTTCGCTGGCGGCGTTTACATCATTCTGTCCGGTGTTCGTTTGATCATTGGCGAGATTGTTCCTGCATTTAAGGGCATCGCTCAGAAGCTTGTCCCTGGTGCAAAGCCTGCAATCGACTGCCCAATCGCATTCACCTATGCTCCAAACGCCGTTATCATCGGCTTCTTGAGCTCCTTTGTTGGCGGCATCCTGGGTCTGCTTATCCTGGGTGTCATTAACGCACAGGTCGCAGCTATTGCCCTGATTCTCCCAGGCGTTGTTCCTCACTTCTTCTGCGGCGCAACTGCAGGCGTCTTTGGTAACGCAGAGGGTGGCATCAAGGGCTGCATCGCCGGCTCCTTTGTCCACGGCCTGCTCATTACCTTCCTGCCTGCACTGTGCATGCCAGTCTTCACCCTTATGGGCTTCACCTCCGCTACCTTCTCCGATGCCGACTTCTCCATCATGGCGCTGATCTTTGGTAACGTTGCCCTGAACGTCCAGGGTGCAATCCTTACCGGCATCTGCGTTGTTTGCTTCTGCCTGCCAATCCTCTTCAACCTTGTTACTCCTAAGAAGGCAGAGGAGAAGAAGGCTGAGTAGAAGAAGGCCGAGTAGCATCCGCTCACAGAATTGCAGTTAAACATCGCAGTTACTGCAGAAAATGCGAGTAGAATCTAGGTATCTAGGTCGGGCTTTGTCCTTGGATGGGGCCCGACTTTTTAACCCACGTAACCCACATATCACACGTGGTGAATTGAAAGGGGCTTTTATGGCTATCCAGAAGATTCTTTGTTGTTGCGGAAGTGGACTTGGATCCAGCCTTATGGTTGAGATGCAGATCCAGGACGTCCTGAATGAGCTGGGCGTGAGCGGCGTTGAGGTTGAGCATTCAACCGTTTCCGACGTTACTCCTGGCGCAGCTGACCTCTTCATTGTTGCTCGCGACCTCGAGGATTTCATCGCCGATATTCCAGAGGACGAGAAGATCGTTCTCTCCAACATCCTTGATAAGGATGAAATGAAGGAAAAGCTTACCGAGAAGTTCGGTCTGTAAGCGCAGCACACTCGGGTAGCGCACCCGCATGCGGCACACCCGCACGCGGTGCAAAATCGCACGTAGCGCACTCACGCCCACACGCGTCGCCGACTCGCACGTAGCACGTGAAAGGAAATTACATGGACGTCGACCTTAAACAGGTTGCTCGTGAGGTGCGTAAAAGCATTCTCACGCAGGTCTTTACGGCCAAATCCGGCCATCCCGGTGGCTCGCTTTCTGCAACAGAAATCCTGACGTATCTCTACTTCAAGGAGATGCACGTAGACCCCACCAAGCCAAACTGCCCCTGCAGAGACCGCTTTGTGCTCTCAAAGGGACACGTTACTCCTGCACTTTATGGCGTTTTGGCTGAGCGTGGTTTCTTCCCCAAGGAGGAGCTCAAAACCTTCCGCGCGCTCAACTCGCGCCTTCAGGGTCATCCAAACATGAACGACACGCCCGGCGTTGACATGAGCACCGGTTCCCTGGGCCAGGGCGTTTCTACCGCTGTTGGTATGGCGCTTGCTGGCAAGAAGTTCAACAAGGACTACCGCGTCTACGCACTCCTGGGCGACGGCGAGATTGAAGAGGGCCAGGTCTGGGAGGCTGCCATGTTTGCGGGCAACAACCAGCTTGATAACCTCACGCTTATTGTTGACAACAATAATCTGCAGCTCGACGGCACACTTGAGCAAATCAATACGCCACAGCCAATTGACGAGAAGTTCAAGGCATTCAAATTCCACGTCATCGAGGTGGCAGATGGACACGACTTTGACCAGCTTGCTGCTGCATTTGCTGAGGCTCGTGCGGTTAAGGGTCAGCCTACTGTCATTGTTGCTCATACCGTAAAGGGTAAGGGCGTCTCCTTTATGGAGAACCAGGTAGGTTGGCACGGCAAAGCTCCAAACCAGGAGCAATATGAGCAGGCTATGAAAGAGCTTGAGGGAGAGGTGGCATAACATGGCAGACGTACAGAAAATTGCCACCAGAGAAGCTTATGGAAAAGCCCTGGTAGAGCTTGGTAAAGAGCACGACGATCTTCTCGTCTTTGATGCCGACTTGGCAGAGGCTACTCGCTCCGGTAAGTATGGTGAGGAGTATCCTGATCGCTTCGTGGACTGCGGTATCGCTGAGGCCAACATGATTGGTATGGCAGCTGGCGTTGCAGCTACGGGTCACAAGGTCTTTGCAACTTCGTTTGCAATGTTCACGTCTGGTCGTGCGTTTGAACAAATCAGAAACTCGGTGGGCTATCCTCACCTAAACGTCAAAATTGGCGCTACCCATGGAGGTCTCTCGGTAGGAGAGGACGGCGCTACTCACCAGTGCAATGAGGATATTGCTGTTATGCGTACTATTCCTGGTATGACGGTCATTATTCCATCCGACGCTGTTGAGGCTGAGGCTGCTGTTAAGGCCGCTTACGACCATGACGGTCCTGTTTACATGCGCTTTGGCCGCCTCCCTGTTCCTGTTTTCAACACCAACCCTGACTACCACTTCGAACTTGGCAAGGGCATTGTCCTTAAGGAGGGTACTGACGTTACGCTGGTAGCTTGTGGCCTTATGGTTCCTGTGACTCTTGAGGTTGCAGAGCAGTTAGCAGCAGAGGGTGTCAACGCCGAGGTCATCAACATCCACACCATCAAGCCTCTGGATACTGAGCTGATTGCCACTTCTGCAGCAAAGACTGGCAAGGTTGTGACTATTGAGGAACACTCCGTTATCGGCGGTCTGGGCAGCGCGGTTTGCCAGGCACTTTCCGAGAATGCTCCTGTTCCCGTTAAGGTTATCGGTGTTCAGGACACCTATGGCGAGTCCGGACCAGCTCTTCAGGTTCTTGCTAAGTACGGCCTGGATACTCCAAGCGTTCTCGCATCCGTTAAGGATTTCTTGAAGTAAGTTCCGCGATCTTCTTCGTCCCCTGACGCATATCCGTGCGCAAACCGCGCATCACTGCACGTCAACGTCGCACAAACAAAGCCCTTCTCGTCATCTGGCGAGAAGGGCTTTTTGTAGCTGAAAATTTGTCGAGTCACCAGATCGTTTACTTTCATCCCGCCTGAAAAGTGCATCATGTCTGAGTAAATTTACTCAGACATGGCGAGAAAAACCGGCAAATAGCTCAGACTTGGTGCACTTTTCCGGCAAAACGTTCAGACATGGCGAGAAAATCAGGCTCCACAAAGAGCGCCCATGAAAAGCAACTTTGAGTTCAAAAAGTCCGCCTGAAATGTGCAAAGAATCTGTATTTGAGCTACCGATTCTTTTACAAAATCAGGCAAATCCACAGATTCTTTGCAGAAATCAGGCGCCCCCTAGGCTCCCGCCGAGCTCGCACTGAGCGTGTACCCGCAGCCTGGCGAGAAACCCCGTCCACTAGCAGCGCTTACGCACAAGAAAACCCGGCATCCACACGAAATGGATGCCGGGTTGAAATCGCTTTCTACCTGTACGCGCCTTACTTGTACTCGTAGAAGCCCTTACCAGCAGCAACGCCGGTCTCACCCTTGTCAATCTTCTCTTTGAGCAGGGCAACAATGCGACCCTGTACGGACTCGGGATCCTTAGCTGCAGGGTTCATAACAGCAACGTTGTATGCGGTGACCAGGCCAATGATGTCCAGGATCTGGAACGGACCCTTTGGCGAACCGGTACCAATGCGCCAAGCCCTGTCGATGTCCTCGACGTCGCCGACGCCGTTAGCCCAGAGCTGCTCAGCGGAGACCAGAAGAGGTACCAGCATAGAGTTCAGCAGGTAGCCAGGCTGCTCCTTCAGGACCTTGACTGGAATCATACGGATGCTTGCCGCAAAAGCGACGACCATGTCAAAGTTCTCCTGAGCGGTACCTGCGTGACCCATGACCTCGCCGATTGGGTTGCGCCAAATTTCGTTAGCAAAGTGGAGAGCCAGGTATTTCTCGGGGCGACCAGTAGCTGCAGCAAACATGCTTGGAATCATGGTTGAGCTGTTAGTTGCAACAATAGTCTTCTCGGGCAGGTGCTTGGCCAGCTCGGTGTAGAACTCAATCTTTTGCTCTGGATTCTCAGCAACAGACTCGATAACAAAGTCAGCGTCACCAAAAGCCTCGTCCCAATCGGAAGTGAGCTTGAGATTGCTGTATGCGCGCTCTACCTGCTCTTTCAGCTGGTCGAGCTTCTCTGGAGTAATCTCGTCCTGAGCAATGAGACCGTATGCGTACGCCTTAGGATCGCTCTTCATAGCCTCGAGGGTGTTCAGATACACCTCTCTGAGGTGCTCAATCTTTGGACGAGCGCGCTCAATTGAAGCCTCGGACCTTAGCCAAATAGTGGTCTCGTAGCCGCGATAAGCGGTCTGAAATGCAATCTGGCTGCCCAAAACGCCGCCGCCAGCAACTACAACTTTCTTAACCTGTGAAATGTCCATAGGACGTTCCTTTCTACAAGCGTGGCAAGAAGTGCCGCGCGATTTATCTACCGTCCCTATACCCCAGAAACCCTCCGTCAAACATTCGTTCGGAAAATTTCCAACTTTCATTCAATTCCTACAAATTATCCCTTGCCGAGAAACCACATCTATCCCTCACCGTTCTTGGGTAGAATAGAGGAGTACAAGCAGCAGCTGGTTTTAGCGCAGTTGTCCAACTGAATTCCAGCAAAATTAGCGGCTGCAACTCAACAAAACACTAGGTACAACGCCTAGACAGAATAGAGGCATCATGATCGACGGAACTTATAAGATTCAGATGGATTCTCCTGTTGGAGCCAAAGAGGGCACCGCTGTTCTCATCACCTCTGGCGAGAAACTTACCGGCTTTCTGACTGCCATGGGTGTCCAGATTGATATTGAGAACGGCAAAGTTACCGATAACTCGTTTACCTTTGGCGGCAAGCTTGAGTCTTTTGTGGGTCCTGTTATCTTTGCTGTTGGTGGTTCCGTTGAGGGCGACACCATTCAAGGTATCGCTCACATCGCTAACCGCGACTTTGTGTTTACGGGCACAAGGGAGAGTTAAGGTAGTTGCATCATCCCTGTTAAGACTAACAATGAATTTACAGCACCAAAGATAATATTTTTGCTCCTGCTTGGGAACAGCGTAAGCTAGGAGAGGTCTTCTGTATTACTATGGGCCAATCCCCAAGTAGTGAAAACTACACCAAAAATCCTAATGACTATGTACTAGTTCAAGGTAATGCTGACTTACAAAATGGTTGGGTATATCCGCGTGTCTGGACTACTCAAGTCACAAAAACCGCTGAGCCTGGAACCTTAATAATGAGTGTGCGTGCTCCTGTAGGTGCAATGGGAAAAACTGCACATAAAGTAGTCTTAGGAAGAGGTGTTGCTGGAATACAAGGTCCAGAGATTTTATTTCAACTTCTTAAGAAATATGAATCTGAGGGTTATTGGATAAAGAAGTCTACTGGTTCTACCTTTGACTCAATTAATGGTGATGAGCTTAAAAATACATCGATAACATTACCAAATCTTTTATCTGAGAAAACGGAAATAGAAAATCTGTTGCTAAGGTTAGACTCTCTTATCACCCTTCACCAGCGTGAGCATTTTTAAGTTAGATAAGACCAGATAATGAACGCATAACTAAATCGATATCTTGATTCTCGAGCTCTTGAATAATATGTAAGTACGTTTTCTGGGTCGTTGTCATACTTGCATGACCAAGACGCCTTGCAACACTAGCGATAGAGACACCAGCAAACAATAAGATTGATGCATGAGTATGCCTAAGCCCATGTATCGTAATGATAGGTATTTCAGCTTCTAAACATCGTCTTTCAAGAATAGAATTGATTGTAGAGTTGTAGATTTTGCCATGTACAAATATAGGTTGGTCCTTTGGCAGGAACTTAATCAGCTCGGAAAACTGGACAATTATTTGCCAATCTATTTGAACCTTTCTGACTGATGATTTATTTTTTGTTGCTGTGAAGCCGCCATTGTTTTTATAATCCCAGGTCTTTGAAACAGAAAGTGCTTGTTTAGAGAAATCAAAGTCATTTGGAGTAATTGCTAAGGCTTCTGAAAATCTAAGTCCTGTTTTTGCGATTAATAGAATTAACCAGTCCCAATCTGGAATTGGTCCAAGCCGCAAAGACGAAAGAAGCTTATGTAGTTCAAATTGATTCAAGTACTTTTGATGCTTTTGCCTGGGAGTTTTTCCTTTAATTACTGCTTTTCGCGTTGGATCTCTATCAATCAGACCATCATCGACTGCGTCAAGTATTGCGCCTTTGAGTTGATGATGAAAATCCATGGTTGTTTGACGTTCATGAAAAATGGCGTATTCGTTCAACAGTGCTTGATATGTTTGTCTGTTTAGCTCTTCAAGCTTCATTGAAGGAGCAATCCTTTGTATCCACTTAGCGGATAAAAGATATTTATTCATCGTTACTTGACGAATTGCGCCTTCTTTATAAGTAGAAATCCAGTCCTTATAGTAATCATAAAAGAGCTCTTCTTTTGTGGCTTGCATAGAGCCACCCTCCTTTCAGGCAAGCTCACGCTGGTTATTTAAGCTTACGCTGGTGAAGGGTGATAAGGTTGTCATTTTTTATGAAGAGATTTGAAATTAAAATCTGTTCTGATTGAGTTGGATATTTAATGTTTAATTGAGATAAGTCACTATTGCGTACATGTACTACTGATTTTCCTTGAGCTCTTTTTGATAACTCGACGTGAGCGTTTCCAAATGTAATAAATAATGCAAGAAAATTTGAGTCAAGATTATCTTTCGGCGTTACAACATTTAAGTCACCACCTAGTAAAATGCCAGGTAGTGAAATATGTGAAGCAACAGCAATATCTTCTGCAGTCTCACCTGATGCAGGAACGATAACTTCACCGCCTTTTGATAAAACACCGCAAGAAGAACTTTTTACAAATGTATCTACCTTGCAAATCTGTGTTTCATAATTGGTATAAAGTCTTCCATACAAAATAACAGGAGATCCAGAATCAGTTAGATTTGATTTTGAGAATCCCTGACCTTTTGAAAACGCAGCAATATCACCCAGCTTACGCTGTTCCCAAGCAGATAGGACTCATCTGCTTGGGAACTATACATTAATTTAAATACCCATCTTTAATAAATGCACGTAAGTCTTCGTCAAGTTTAAAGTTGACTTCAAAAGTCGTTAGTTCTTTTCCGAGTTCTTTTTCATAATATAGTTTTGTTCTGTCGAGATCCGCCGATTCTACAAGACTTTCGTATCGACCGAATTCATTGATATCAAATTGAGGGCTGCGACTGTTCAAAATTTGTACAAGTATTTTTTTATCAATTCCATATCGGTTACAGAATTGATCTAGCTGCTGGTTTTCTGCATTTTGTCTATATTCCGTTACATAGTCACGGAATGATTTGCCAGGTTCAACATCAATTAATCCGGATTGAATATCGGAAATGAACACATCAGCATACTTTTGGTCTTCTTGACTAAGGGATGTGTAAGCTTGATGAAGCTCCTGCAGCGCACGATCTTCCTCAACGCCTTTTTCTCGAGCGAGAAGCCATTTATTAAAATGAAAATCCATGTAGCTGGAGTCGATATCTTCTGTACGTATTTCGGTAATATAAGTATCAATATCAAAAGGATATTCTGGAGTATCATCAGAATCAGTTCGCTGAGAGAGCTCTTTGTAACGTTGCACGAGCTTAAGATAAGTTTGTTCATCACAGGCAAGAGGCTCGTTACTGCTGTAACCATAATCAGAAGGAAGCAATTTATCCCACCTAAAACCTTGAATTTTTGCAGCTTCTAGATAGTTACAAAACTCTCTAAAAGTCTTTGCGAACTTACCTTTCACTTCGATACTTTCTGGAAGATGACCAAAGTCTAGAATACCACTTGTTTCAAATATGGACTGGATTTCTAGGTATTTTTGATCCATTCCGCTTAGATTGACATCAAGATTATCAACAAACAAGCCCTTAGGACGATTTCCTGAATATAGGTCAAAGGCCTGCTCAATGTTCTTCTCCATTGTATTAGGCTTGCGATAATAACGAATTGTTCCAAAAGGTTTCTCATGAATGTTAAAGAGCCTGTTTGTACGAGAGAATGCTTGGATAATGTTTTCGTAAACCAAGATCTTATCGAGGAACAGGGTATTTACCCATTTAGAATCAAATCCGGTAAGCATCTGGCTTACGACAATTAGAAGGTTAAGCTGTTCTTCTGGTTTGTTTTGTATACCTGTGTAGTAGTCTTTGTGAGACAAACGTGCAGCAACATCTTTACGATAAAATTCGTAATCGTCCCCAAGCTTAAAGTTCTTGTTATAAATTCGATTGTAATCCGATAGAGATTCAACAAGGCCATCTTCTTTGAAGATTGCGCCCTCTTCGTTATCAATATTTGCATCTACCTGTAGTGCAACTTTTAACGTAGGTTTAAGCTCTTTAAACAGACGGTAGTATTCTATTGCTTCTGGAATTGATGAAGTGGCCAACATGGCATGGAATTTACCACCATTAGTTACGTTGTCCCAGTTATCTAGGACGTCTTCGACCACAGCACGGCGATGTTTGTCAGAGTTGTATTGAGACGCAGGAATCTCATCTTCGATTCCTCGAATCTTGTTGCCTCCAGCATCTTCAATAGAACACATTGGAAGGGACGAGAAAAGTTCGTTATACATCTTGCTTTTTTCTGGGTCACTTCTCATCTCTTCAATAGACTTTGCTTTGACTTTCATCAAGCAAACGTTTTCTCTTAAGTCCTTTTCTTTGAAAGTCGACACCTTGTATGGATGGAAACCGAGGACATTTCCATCTCTAATACCATCTGCGATACTGTATCGATGGAGCTCATTGCCAAATAAAGTAGCTGTTGTACTGTTTTTCTTTTCATTCTCTAATTGAATTGGTGTGCCAGTGAATCCGAAGAATAATGCATAAGGGAATGCGTCTTTGATATTAGACAACATGTCACCAAACGTTGAGCGATGACACTCATCGATGATAAAAACAATGCGTTGTGTTTTAAGGTATTCAAGCTCATATTCTGTTAAAAACTTTTTCGTACAAAGATTATCCATTTTTTGGATTGAAGTAACAATTAATTTACCGTCGTAATTTTTATCAGTTAAAGCTTTGCGAAGTTCACGAGTGTCTTCTGTTCCTCGGACAGTTTTCTTTCTCTGATGTTCGGTTAAAGCTCCTCCAGCAAAGTTTCTATATTCATTTAAAGACTGAATTCCAAGCTCAATACGGTCCATAATGAAAAAGACCTTATCGGCATCTCCGGAGTCTGCGATTAACTGAGCAGATTTGAAGCTAGTCATTGTTTTTCCAGAGCCTGTAGTATGCCAAATATAGCCACCGCGCTGGTTCTTTCTTTTCCAATCATTACTTCTGACTACAGAAGTAATTTGTTGGGCAGCATTGAACTGATAACTGCGCATGACCTTTAGAACACCATCTCCGCCATCAGCGATGGTATAGAAGCCCACAAGTTGATGAGCCATAGGAATTGAAAGTAAGCTGGAAATGACCTCTCGGTAATCATTTACTGGATTATTGTTAAAGTCTCCCCAGTGGAATTGGAAAGAAGGATTAAATGCATCTGAGGTACCCGGATTGGCAAAATAAACTGTCTCAGCAGGATTCATAGCCACAAAGATTTGAACAAGAGAGAAGATCTTGGTAAAAACTCCCTCATGCATGTATTTTCTAATCTGATCAACTGCTTGTGTTATTGCGACGTTCGATTTCTTGAGCTCAATATGGATGACAGGCATTCCATTGATGAGGAGCATTAAATCTCCACGTCGATTTGGAAGAATGCTATTTCGAGCATTGAATTTTGGTTGTTGGACTATTTGATAAACACTTTGACCTGCCGCAATTTGTTGTTGATCAAAGATTTTTAGACTGACTTCTTTTCCATTATGTAACTTATCATTTGGATTATCACGTTTAATGGTAAGTGTCTTACCATTAATAAAGGCATTTCTTGCAAGAGGGGAACCTAGTGCAACAAGCTGGTCAATGATCTGCTGCATTTCACCGTGTGTCAGTTCTTGTCCGTTTAAACGATCAATCTCGTTGTTGTTCTTAAAGAGAATATTTGCCCAGTTATTTACTAAGTCATCTTCAGTGGGGTACCTAAGTACTGGTTCATGACCCCAACCATGCTGCCTAAGATTGTCTATTACAGAATTCTCAAATGCTTCTTCGCTAGTAAAAATTACTGGCTCCATGAGTCCTTCTCTCGGAATATGAACAACAAGACGAAATTTCTATACAAACATCTTTTCGAGTAGTGCAGATTTAATCTTTTTTAGAGCATCCAACTTACGCTGGTGAAGGGTGATGAGGTTATCGATTCTTCTGAATAAACAACCAACTTGTATCTGTTCTTTACGATGAGATGAGGAATTAACAACAATGCTAGATAAAACATTTGCATTGATTGCAGGATAACTTGTTCCAGAACAATTATCTAATACTTTTTTTATAAAGCCTTCGTTTTGTACAAGACTGAGTAAAAAATATCCGTCAACTAACGGTCGCATTTGAGCATATCCTGTTGAAAAAACATAGTTATTATCAGGTTTTTCATACAGATAATTGTTTTTCTGGTAGGGCCTAACTGTTTGATAAAACAAATCACCAAATTGCGCTAGCCTTTGTGCTCTGGAAGGAGCTGAATCTCGTAGCTCAGTTCTATGTGATAGCATTTCTGTTCCCGCAACAGACTCTAAATCAACATATTCGAACTGTGCTGGCAAGTCCGCATTTGGGTTAAAGATTGCAATATCACCCAGCTTACGCTGTTCCCAAGCTTCAGTGTATCCAGCAAAACGAATTTCTGGAATGTTAGAGCCATCTTTTGGAAACATCTTTTCGAGTAGTGCAGATTTAATCTTTTTTAGAGCATCCAACTTACGCTGGTGAAGGGTGATAAGAGAGTCAAAGGTATATAAAACACCAGCAATACTGATTCGCTCTTCTTTCATTTTAGGGAAACTTAGGCTCATTTCTGTTAAAACGTTAAGAGTAATATATGGCATTGCTGAACCGTAGGTTGTTGAAGAAACACGCGCGGGCATAGCACTCTTCATAGCTGTAACAATAAATGGTTTTTCATCTTTTAAGAAACCTGTAATGACATATTCTCGCTGATAAGCATCAAATTTTCCACAGTATTCTTTGATATAACCAATAGGTCCGTTACCTGCCACTAGAATTGCATCTTCGTCAAACGAAAAAGTATTTGTTCGATATGTTTGAATAGCTGTTGTAAAAAATGGATATTTTCCATTTTCAATTGCAGCATTTGCATCAAGTTTTCCTGTTGTGATTCTTCCAGCAACGTCACGCAACTTACGCTGTTCCCAAGCTTCAGTGAATCCTTTGAATCGAATTTGAGGTGTTAATGACTTTTCAGACGACATTGTTATTTCTCACCACCAAGAAGAGAAATAAGCTCTGCGATACCTTGCATATCAGCATCATTTCCTGTCAATTGAGCTAAGCTTTCACAAAGTTCAAGTTCTGTGGATTGAATTTCGTTTTCAAGATCCAATAGGGAAGTATCATATTTCTTGTGTAAGGAAGTCACGCTAGAGACTAGATTTTCTATGGCGTTATTAGAAAGAGCGAGGATTGAAGTCATAAGAGGAGTTATCCACTTTTTTTCAAGAAGATTCTTAATTTGTTCATCCGTTAGGTTCTGGATAAGTGCAATTGTTTTGTTATCAAGTTCAGAAGAAAGCTCTTTAATCTGTTTGCCAATTTGCTTTTCTTCTATGACAAGCTTATTTGCGTTTTTAATTTTTGAACCTAAGGTGCCTTCAGAAGTATCGGCCGTCTTCAAGAATTTGTTAAACGCAGATTTGTTGAAGCTGTCTTCGGTGTCATTTGTAATCTCTGAAGCCCTTTCTTCTTCTGTGAGGGACTCAAAAATCTCATCCAGCTCTGATGAAATGGTATCAAGACGGTTATTGAGTGCTTTAATTGCTAAAAGATCATCAGCAAGTAATTCTTGCTGAGCAAGTTCGAAGGGAATGATTTTTCCTTGCCATCCTTCTTGAACCTCTTTTTTATTCTTTTCGACCATGCGAGGTTCAACAATTCGAGCAACATCTAAAGATTGTTTTTCAATAATCTCTTCCAAATCAGGGCTGATAATTTTCCACGTATTATCTAACTGTTGATAAGCATCATATTTATCAACTAAAGGAATTCCTTCAAGTCTATTAAATAGCTCCTTTGCAATTTGGTCTTCTTCTGTGGAGCGATTCACAAGAGTGAGCTCTTCCAAAAGCTCTTCAGATAGCCACAAATCAAAAGAAGATAGAGCTTGTTTATAGCGTTCTTTGTAGTTGACAACGTCAGAATTGTTCTCTACTACTTCTCTGATATTTTCATTTTTAAGGTTTAAAGTGGAGCCAGTGTTTGATTCAAATAAATCAGCTTGGAGAGACGGGAAAACTTTCCAGAATTTATCAAGTTCATTAAGTTCGTCTACTGGAATACCACCAAACATTGAGGCATAGATATCCCATGACTCTGGCTTGGCGGAAGTGTCAACATAGCGAGGAATGTTTAGGTTGTAGTCATTAGCGCGGATTTCCTCGAGAGGTACTACTCGACAGAAATTCTCGATATCTTTTCTTTCTTTTACAGCATCAGAAATACGCTTGATATCTGATGCTTGCAGCTTGTTTTGCTTTCCATCTTTTATAAAATATTTAGAAGCATCAATGATTAAAACTCCATCATCATGACGCAGTCGCTTACTTAAAACCATAATGATTGTTGGTATTCCAGTTCCAAAGAAAATATTAGGTGGAAGGCCAATAATTGCTTCAATTTGGCGTTTCTCGATTAATCTTTCTCTAATAAGTCCCTCGGAACCTCCTCGGAATAAAACTCCGTGTGGAAGAACAATAGTCATAAGTCCCTGGGGATTAAGGTGATACAGTCCGTGTAATAGGAATGCATAGTCTGCAGTTGATTTAGGAGCTAGACCATAATCAGCAAAACGCGGATCTAATTCCTTATTATCTGGATCCCAATTAGCGGAATAAGGAGGATTAGATACCACGGCGTCAACGTAAAGTGGGTTGTAGGTATTTTCAGGATCGCTCTCATCAAAGAATGGCCAGTCCGTTGCGAGAGTATCGTCGTTTCTAGTAATGATATTTGATGGAGTAATATCTCGCATTACAAGATTCATACGAGTAATGTTGTATGTCTGTTGATTAAGTTCTTGTGCATAGTATTGGATACAACTTTTATTGATGTTGTGTTGCTTTGCTGCCTCTCCAATATGAATAAGGAGAGAACCTGAACCAGATGTTGGGTCAAAAATTTGAATATTAGTTTTATTGTCAAAAGAAGTCGCAACAATTTCTGACATAAGGATTGAAACCTCGGTTGGAGTATAGAATTCCCCGGATTTTTTACCTGCTGATTCTGCAAAATGCCTAATTAAATCTTCATAGACATGTCCAAGGACATCAAATTTTTCTACTGGAATTTGATTAACAAGATGAATCAAGTCATAACATGCTTTTGTCTGTTGGCTAGTATTTGTGCCAAGTTTGCTAAGTCCCGTTTCTAAAGCAGTAAAAATACCCTTGAAAATTTTGTTATATTTTTTTGAGTAATATCGTTCAAATGCGCTGAGAGCAACATGAAGATTATCTACCGTAAAGTCACTGTCAGCGCTTATCCAAGTCGAAAATAAATTGTCATATGAGATGAAATACCCTAAATTTTTTTGACAGAAAATGATGGAACTCTCGCTTGTGTCAGTCAAATATTCATTAAATTCAGAAGAATCCATTCCTTTAGAAATCATGAAGTTCTCTTCTTTTACAGAAAGGAACTTATAAAAAATGATGCCTAGAAGAAAGTCTTTGTAATCGTTTGCATCTACTTTGCCGCGCAGGACATTGGCCATTGCCCAAATTTTACTAGAGAGCTGCTGTTTATTCATGATTCCCCTTGGATAAGGATTTGAATGATTAGACCTTTTAATAATAGGATGTTTGGAATTTAACAGCTATAAGAAATCGATAAACGCACGATAAAGATATCTAAAAGCACCTTGTAGATACCTTAGATTGGGGTTATTTATTCGTTTGTGCAATGAATTCAGTTAAAGTTATCTCGTCAGCTCAATCGCATCGCGAATGCTCTGTAGTGAATTCTTGGATTTACGTGGGTTAGCAAGCATTACTGACGTATAGAGAGAGTCGATGAGAGCCAGCTGAACAATTCTTGATGCCAGAGACTCTGATCTAAATGATGTTTCCTCTGAGATAGTCAGTAACGTGACATCCGCTTTTCTCGCCAGAGGAGAATTTCTATCGCTTGTTATAACTAAAACACGACCACCAATTTGCTGGAATAAATCGGCAAGTTGAATAGCCTCTTTACATCTACCGGTGTGAGAGAAAATAATCGCACAGTCGTCTTTTGTTGCTCGGCTAGCTTCCATGAGTTGCAGATGGTAATCGGATGCGTACTTTACATTGAGAGGAGACCGGAGCAGCTTGTGATAGGCGTCTGCAGCAATAATATTGCTTCCACCAAGTCCAAAAAGAAATACAGTTTTGCTGGAAACAATCAAGTTAACTGCGCCTTCAAGATTTTCGGACTCAAGCATCTCTTTAGTGTGACTGAGGGAATCAATTGAGGAGTTAAATACACTGACAGCCACGCCCAGTGGGGAAGAGGTGTCAGAGATGTTTTCATGGATTGAAATTGCAGGATCAAATTCTTCGGAAATCAGCGCATTGTGAAAATCCTTGAATCCTGTATAGCCAAGTTTTCTAGTGAATTTAAAAATCGTGGAATCGGCCATTCCAAGGGTCTGTGCCATCTCGTTAATGGTCATTTGCGAAGCCGCGCGTGAATGAGAAGAAATATAGGAAGCTATCATTTTTTCTTTTTTAGAAAGCGAAGACTCAAACGATTTAAGCCTTACGCGGTATGAAGACTCCATGAGATTCTCCTCAAATCAAAGCTAAACGATGAAATAAGACACCTTCTACTTTAAAAAATTTACCACTAAAAGAAAAGAAAAAATTTTTTCTTTTTTAATATTGACTAGTAGAAAATTATTTTTATAGTAATTCTTACAGAAAGTTCGTCGAAAGAAGGAACATGAAAGTTGGATTAGTCGGACTGGGAAAGATGGGCTTCAACCTTGCCTTGAATCTCAAAGATAACGGAGTAGAAGTTAAAGGCTTTGATGTTTCCGACGATGCCCGTCAGGAAGTAGAGAAGCACGGTATTTCTTCTGTTCAGTCTTTAGCAGAGCTTGTTGAAGCGCTGGAAACACCAAGAGTTATTTGGATGATGGTTCCTTCTGGAGAGGCAACTGAATCAACAATTTCTCAGGTTCTTCCGCTGCTTGAAAAGGATGACATCCTTATTGATGCGGGTAACTCAAACTATAAGGACTCCATCAGGCATGGAGAAGAGGCTTCTAACCTTGGAGTAAGGTTCCTTGACCTTGGAACTTCTGGAGGTACCTCGGGTGCTCGTTATGGCGCTTGCCTGATGGCTGGCGGCGATAAAAGCGCCTATGAGTACCTCAAGGATGTTTTTGAGTCTGTTGCCGTTAAAAACGGCTGCGACTACGTAGGTCCTGCAGGCGCTGGACACTTTATGAAGATGGTCCACAACGGAATTGAATACGGAATGATGGAGGCAATCGGCGAGGGCTTTGCTGTTATGCAAAAGGCTCCGTTTGATTATGACTTGGCTCAGGTTGCTCGCAACTGGCAGAACGGTTCCGTTATCCGTTCATGGTTAATTGATTTAATTGAAGAACAGCTCAGAGTACATCCCAACCTTAAGGACTTTAAGGGAATTGTGGATGCATCTGGTGAGGCCAAGTGGACTGTCGAGGCTGCTCTTGCAGAGGATGTTCCGGTTCCAGTAATTGCCCAATCTCTGTTTGAGAGAAATGCTTCAAAGCTTGGTGAGAATAACTTCTCCAATAAGGTTACTGCAGCACTTCGCAATGGTTTTGGTGGCCATGCATATGTAGCAGAGGAAGCCTAGTATGAATGAAAGTATTTCTCATTTGCAGATTCATCCAGAAGATCTTCAGTTTCACGTTGAGGCAAAAGACTGGGAGGATGCTCTTAAAGTAGCTGCAGCTCCACTAGTAAAGCGCGATGCAATTACTCCTGTTTACATTGAAGAGATGATTGCAGCAATACACGAGCTTGGACCTTATATTGTTCTGGCTCCTGGTCTTGCACTTGGACATTCTCGCCCTAGTGACGCAGTTCATCAGACGGCAATTTCAATTGCAACGCTTGCGCAGCCAATCGAGTTTGGCAGTAAGCACAATGACCCTGTGGATATCGTTGTCATTTTGGCAGCAAAAGATGACGAGTCTCATATTGAACTTCTTCAGAAGATTGTAATTTTCTTCAATAGTGAGGCAAATTTTGATTTACTTCGTTCTGCAAGAACAGAAGAAGACGCACTAAACGTATCTAAAGTTATTAATGGGGAGGCATAGTATGGACATCTTGAACGTTTTTGTATTTCAGCTTTTTACAAATCAAACCATCTTCATGGGTTTGCTTGCGCTTGTAGGTCTTTTACTTCAACGTAAAAAGTTGCCGCAGGTAATTGATGGTGTTGTCAAGACGGTCATTGGCCTTCTTGTCCTCTCATCTGGCGCAGGAATCATTTTCAGCTCTCTATCTGAAGTAGTTACTGCATTAAATAACAGCCTTGGAGTTGCAGGTACCCTTCCTATTAACGATGCAGCAGGCGCAATGGTTCTCTCCATGGAGGGCTTCAGCAGGAATTCCGTACTGATCTTCCTGTTTGCATTCCTGCTTCACTTGGTAATTGTTAAGTTGGTTCCTAACAACAACTTTAAGAATGTTTACCTGACAGCTCACCTTGCACTTTTCCACGCATGCTTCATGGCTATTACGCTTCCAGGAATCCTGAACACCGATGACAGCGTTGTGATTATTGCAGTTGGCTCTATTCTCAATGCACTTTACTATGCGCTTTCTCCAGCAATTACCAGAAAGCTTGCAAAAGAGTGGACACAGGATGCAATTACCCTTGGCTTTATGGATCAGGTAGGTTCCGTTGTTGCTCACTTTGTTGGTAAGTTTGTTGGATCCTCTAACCCAGATGAAGATGCAGATAAGCTGAAGCTTCCTGAGTGGGCATCTATGTTTAGGGATAACACCGTTGTCCTGTTCTTCTTGATGCCAATCATCTTTGTTGGAATGGGTCTTGCTGTTGGTCAGGAGGGTATCGAGGCTCTCTCTGGTACTGGTCCTGAGGCCACTAACTGGATTCTGTGGCTTGTTATTCGTGCTTGGACCTTCTCTGCAGGTATCGTCATCCTGCTTCAGGGTGTCCGTATGTTTGTTGGTTCTATTGTTCCTGCATTTAAGGGTATTTCTGACAAGTTCCTTCCTGGCGCTGTTCCAGCGCTGGACGCTCCAACGTTCTATCCATTCTCTCCAATGGGCGGAATGTTTGGCTTCCTTGGATCTTCAATTGGTGCAATTCTTGTCTGCATTTTGACTATTGTTCTTCATGCTCCAGTTATTGTCTTCCCAAGCCCAATCATCATGTACTTTGACGGTAATGTCATGGGCGTCTTTGGTAACAAGGCTGGTGGATGGAAGGGTGCTCTTGCAGCAGGTCTGGTAACTGGAGCAATCACTTCTGCAGCAGCTATCCTGTTCTATCCATTGACTGGCGTAATGTTTGGTTCTGGCGTGACTTGGTCCAACATTGACTACGCACTGGTATGGATGCCTTTGATGTATCTGCTTAAGGCCATTAGAATGCTTGTACTTGGCGCATAACCAGTCCTTTTAGGAGTTAATAATGAAACTTGTTGCTGTATGTGGTTTTGGCGTTGGATCTTCAATCATTGCCAAAATGAATATTGAGAGCATCCTTCAGAAGAGGAACAGGGAAGATATTGTTGTTGAGACTATCGACCTTGGTAGCGTTCAGGGTGCTGATGGCGATTATTACATCACAACCAATGAGCTCTTTGATAACTTCCCTGATGGAATTAAAGAGCGCACTATTGTGCTAAATAACTTCATTGACCTTGCAGCTATTGAAAGCGCACTAGAAGAGCGAATTGGTCTGTAGGCACTCAACAATTTACATTCTTAAGGCACTCGTTATCGGGTGCCTTTTTGTTTGAAGCTGTTCCGCACAGCTCTTCTCCACCCACCGATAAAACGACACCGTTCATGTGAACCTCATCTGTTTGGACAGGTGGGGTTTCTCGCCAGACGTATAGTGAAAGTACTATGGGCTTGACATGCGGAATCATGTGACATGAGGTATCGGCAGAATCGGGGCGAGAAATGCAAAAGTTACAGAAACGTTTTACGACGGTCTTGAGCGTATTTATGACGTTGATGCTCTCGTTTGCGCTGGTTGGATGCAATGCGTTTCCGTTCCTGCAAAATAATTCTGACCAGCAGACAGTGCAGTCATCAATCACAACGGGGGAAATCGAGGCAATTTACGAGCCCAAGTTTGGTGGCAGCTACCTGGATATCGCCATCGATGATTTTAATAACCTGGGGTTTGAGTATGGCGACAGCGTGGACGTTACGTTTAGTAACGGATACAAGCTCTCCGATATTCCGTACTACAACGGCAATTACACCAAAACCAACGAGCCAGTGGTTGTTGCATATCCAGGCTACCCTTACGTCTATGTGTGCGTAAATAATGGCGAGCCTCTATGGGAAAGCGCTGGTCTTAAGGCGGGAGATACGGCTACGGTGACGCTCCACGAGAAGCAGAAGTATGCAGCGGTTCAGAAGGCTTTGAGTGCAACGTACACCAATAATCGCTCCGACTACGCAAGTGACGAGGTCTTTGCTAACTTCCGCCCCATGAAAGGTGGAAATATTGCTGAGGGCGTGGTGTATCGCTCGGCGTCTCCTATTGATAACCAGAACAATCGCGCGCCTTACGCGGCCGATCTTGCTCAGAGGTCTGGTGTGCAGTTTATTCTGGACCTCGCGGATACCAACGAAGAGATCCAGGGCTATTACCAGAATGCGGACTACGACATTACGTGGCATAAGAGCCTGTATGATGCGTTGAACGTTGCCGCTCTTGACCTCAATGCTAATTACCGTGGCGGCCAATATGCCCACCGTCTGGCAGCGGGCCTTCGAGAGATAATTCTGCATAAGGGACCATTCCTTATCCATTGCACCGAGGGTAATGATCGCACGGGCTTTGTCTGTGCCCTTCTCGAGGCACTTTGCGGTGCATCCTACGATGAGATGCGCGACGACTACATGATTACCTACGACAACTATTACGGCATTAACGAGAAGGACGACAAAGCTCGCTACGATGCCGTTGTTGACGTGAAGTTCGACGACATTGCTCGCTGCATTGCTGGGGTGCCTACGTACGGTTCGCTCGACGGCGCGGATTATGCAGCTGGCGCTCGCAAGTATCTGACCGACGCTGGTATGACCGAGTGGGAAATCAACAAGCTCATCGAACGTCTGACGAGCAAGTAGCGGATTGCGGGCTGCGGGAGGCGGTGACGGCCGCGGCGTTCGCGGGCTGTCGCGCTGCGCACCGGCGGCGGTTGGGCTGTGACAAGAACTGACAGGTTAGGCGCCTGGCGAGAGGAACGGTCTTCTCGCCAGGTTTTTAATAACAAATTTAATTAATGTTATGTGAAGTTGATTTCCTTTTACCGTTGGCGGAATTGGAAATGGAAACGTCAGGGCCCCTTTTTATAATTTTCTATAAGGAGGGTGCGTCATGGATGACAAACTTGTTCGTCTCATAACGTGCTTGGCAAAACAGGAAGATGTTTCTACATCAACGCTGTCTGAATCCTTATGCGTCTCTGAGCGCACCGTGCGCGCATATATTAAGCGAGCAAAAGAATTACTAGAAGGTATTGCTGAAATTACAACAATAAAGGGTCAGGGCTATCATCTCGAGGTTCTTAATCCTGAGCTCTTGGATTGCTGGCTTAATAAAGAAGATCAGCTACCTCAGACTTCTAATGAACGCGTGGCATATATATTGGACGATCTGCTTAATCGAAGTGATTGGGTTACGGTAGACGAGTTATCAGAGATTCTTTATGTCTCTCGTAAAACTATTTCGATTGATCTAAAACAAGCTGAAGAGTTTCTCGCCAGATTTGACCTGCGCATAATGCGTAAATCGCATTATGGAATTCAGATTGAAGGTACTGAATTTAATAAGCGTCTGTGCTTGGCAAGTTTGGTGACGGACGAAGCATATTCGGGTAGTTGTCACGCCACGGTAGAAAATAATGAACTTATTGCTGACGTGACAAAGCTGGTAGTTGAGTGTGTTGAACACCATGATGTCAGCTTGAATGATTTTGCAATTAGAAATCTTGTCATTCATATTGTGGTTGCAATTAATCGAATTAAACAGCAATGCTATATTGCGGGACAAGAAGACTCGCTTAAGAGAATTCAGTGTTCGTACGAATATACTGTGGCACAAAAGCTAGTAAATCGCTTGTCGTCTGAGTTTGACGTTGAGTTTCCTCAGACAGAAGTTGCTTATATAGCAATTCACTTGGCATCTAAAAAGATGTTTAAAGATATTTCTGAATCTCCAAATCTAGTAATTACTGATGATGTATTTGCAGTAACACGCCAGATGATTGATTTGGTATGGAGCAGTTTTAGATTTGATTTTAGAAATGATCTTGAGCTACACATGGGTTTAGCCAGACACATTGTTCCACTTTCCGTTCGATTGCACTATAACCTGCAGATAGAAAATCCGCTGCTTACAGACATCCAATATCGAATGCCTCTGGCGTATTTGATGGCCATGGAGTCGTCAACAATTTTGGCCAAAGAGTACGAAGCAACTCTTAGTGAGCATGAGGTAGCTTATTTAGCCCTGGCATTTGCCTTAGCTTTGGAGCGCAAGCGTACTGAACTGCCAAAAAAGAATGTACTTTGTGTATGCGCAACAGGTCTAGGTACTTCAAAAATTTTGGGAATTCGTATCAAAGAAGAATTTGGACCTTATATCGGGTCAATTACTACGTGTAATTTGAGCCAGATTTCTTCGATTGATTTCTCTCATATTGACTATGTGTTCTCTACTGTTGAGATTGAATCTCCTTTACCAGTTCCTGTGTGTTATTCGGGATTCTTGCTCGATGACATTAATAAAGACTTGCTAGTTAAAGACTTGCTTCGTCGAGATGAACAAGAGGAGTTTGCTAAACACTTTAGCGAGCATCTTTTCTTCTCACATCTTGCGTATAGAAGCAAGGCAGAAGTACTTAACTTTTTGGTCGGTCAATTATGCAACAGTGAGAAAGCAAACATATCTGTTTCAGAAGAAGAGTTCAGAGCTCTGGTTTTTGATCGCGAAACTTTAGCAATGACTGCCTTTGGAAACTTGGTTGCACTTCCGCATCCTTCGAGGCCTGTATCTGAGCGAACTTGTGTAGCAGTTGGTTTATTAGATAACCCAATTGACTGGGACGGTCATGACGTAGCTGCTGTGTTTTTGATTTCAGTTTCTTGTTCAGAAGACGAGAAGACCCGTTTATTTAACAAGAACATGGCGTCCCTTCTTATGGATAAAGAGGCAATTTGGTCACTTGTAAAGCATCAAAGTTTTTCAACTTTTGTTGGTCAGATTACATCGTTAGGTGATGGTTTGAGAAAGAGGGGATAGGAATGGATGAAAGAGAGGTAGAGGCTATTGTCACCAACTTGGTTGTGCATGGTGGGGATGCAAAAAGCTATGCAATACAAGCAATCAAGTGCGCACGTTTAGGAAAGTTTGACCAGGCAGATGAGTTGTTGAAACAGAGTTCAGAATCGTTAAATCGAGCGCATGAGTTTCAGATGGAACGGATTCAGCAGGAAATTATTGGACAAGATAACAAACCACTATCTTTGCTGATGGTCCACGGACAAGATCATTTGATGTGTGCTCTTACCACACACGATTTGGCGGTGCAAATTGTTGAGCTTTGTAAGCAAGTAACTACTAGCAGTGGTGAGTGAAAGGAAGTAGGTATGAAAAAGATTGATTTGTTCTGTAGTGCAGGTATGTCTACAAGTATGCTTGCAAACAAGATGCAAGAAGTTGCTGATGCACATGGCATTCAAGTAAAGGTTGAAGCCTTTTCTTCTACGTCAATTGACTTTCAAGTAGAGCACGACACTCCAGACTGCATTTTATTGGGGCCTCAGGTGCGTTTTAGCTTTGACGATGTAAACGCTAAATACGGAGCAAAAATTCCTGTTGGCGTCATTGAGTCAGCGGATTATGGCAACTTGAATGGCGAGCGCGTATTGAAGATGGCCATTTCTTTGATTAAGCGTGGTTCTACTGCATAGAGTTTCTCGCTATATGTTTTACCTGTGATTTTATAAAAAATGGAGAGATGTTAGTTTGGAGGGTTCTATGAAAACGATGGATGTATTTGAAAAGCGACTTATGCCGCTGGCAGAAATGATTGGTAAAAATAAATACCTTTTGACCATGCGAGATTCGTTTGCAATGGTCATGCCAATCCTGATTATTGGCTCTATGTTTACTTTGCTTCGCAACTTCCCAATTCCTGCGTGGATTGATTTTTTGAAGACTACGATGGTTCAGCCAGATAAATCGCTGTTTGCTCTGCTGGCTATTCCTTCTGCATGTACTGTCTCGCTCATGGCAATCTTCCTTGCTTTTAACATTGGCTATAACTTTGCCGAGCACATTGGTATTAAAGACCGCGCATCAGCAGGTATTGTTTCTTTGGTAAGTTGGTTCATCCTTATGCCTCAGGTAACTGAGTTTTCACCTGAAGAAGGCGTAGAGCCATTCCTGGTGGACAGTATTCCTCTTGCATGGACGGGTGCAAAAGGCGTCTTCATTGCCATGATTGTAGGATTTTTTGCGGTAGGCGTGTTTGGGTACATCATTAAAAAAGACTGGACCATTAAGATGCCAGAGGGTGTTCCTCCTACTGTTGCTCGTGCATTTAGCGCTCTTATTCCTATGACTGTTGCGTTTACCGCTGTATGGCTGGTTGGTGTTGTCTTTATTGTCTCCCCATGGGGTAACGCCTTTGATTTCATTTATGCAATTCTTCAGGCTCCTCTAACTTCGCTTGGTGGAACTGTTTGGGCTCTGGCATTTAGTTATGTCTTGGCAAGTGGATTCTGGTTTATTGGCATCCATGGCTCCAGCGTTACTGGTTCAATTTACACACCAATTCTTACTGCACTTTCGCTGGAAAATCAGGCTGCATTTGCTGCTGGTGCAGCACTTCCTAACATTGTTAACCGTGAGTTCGAGACCTTCTTTGCAACCTTTGGCGGTGGCGGTTCTACGCTCTCTCTGCTAATTGCGATGCTTCTGTTCTGCAATTCCAAGCGTATTAAGGATCTGGCAAAAATTTCTGTTGCTCCTGGTATCTTTGGTATCAATGAACCTATTATCTTTGGTCTTCCTATTGTTCTTAACCCAGTTATGCTGATCCCCTTTATTCTCACTCCAGTGGTCAACATCATCATTGCGTACTTCATCATGGATCTTGGTTTAGTCCCTCTGTGCAATGGCGTTATGCTTCCTTGGACTACTCCTCCTCTGGTTTCTGGATTCCTGCTGAGTGGTTGGCAGGGCGCTGTCCTACAGCTCTTCTTGATTATTCTGGGCATCTTTATTTATCTGCCTTTTATCAAGACGTTGGATAAGGAATATCTGAAGGAAGAAGCCGCAGCTTCTGAGGAACCTTCTACTGAGCTGGAAGACTTTGACTCTATCGACCTTGATTCTGTCGTGCTGTAAAACTTTTGTATTTGAGCTGTACCTGGTGCAACGCTGAGACGCTGTGCCAGGTACCAGTTTGTATGCTTGATTGGAGGAAGTGATGCATAGGCTTGGAATTTCTCTTTATCCAGAGCACTCAACACCTGAAGCCGATGATGCCTACATGGCATTAGCAAGTAGCTATGGTTTCTCGCGCATTTTCACATGCTTACTTTCTGTGGATAAGTCACCAGAAGAGACTGTAGCTGAGTTTTCGCAGTTTATGGATCGCGCTCATGGGTATGGGTTTACTGTTGCAGTGGATACCAACCCGCGCGTATTTCAGCACTTAGGGGCAACGGCAACCGATATTTCTGTTTTTGCCAAGATGGGCGTTGATATTATTCGTCTTGATGGGCATTTGGGAGACCGTCAGGACATTGCTCTGACAAGAAATCCTTATGGCATTGCAGTTGAGTTCAACGCCAGCCAGATGCTGTCGCTTGATCTGCTTATTGAGCGCGGCGCATATCGTCGTAACATGTGCGTTTGCCACAATTTTTATCCACAGAGATTTTCTGGCTTGAGCGAGAAACGCTTTATTGAATTCTCCGAACATTATTTTGGTATGGGTTTAACTCAGGCAGCATTTGTGACGAGTCAGCAGGATAATACGTTTGGTCCATGGCCGGTTTATGACGGTCTTCCTACCTGCGAAGATGATCGTACGCGTTCTATTGATTTGCAGGCACGACACCTGTTGGCAACTGGTCTTATTGATGACATTATGATTGGCAATTGCTTTGCTTCTGAAGAGGAGCTTGCCGCATTAGCCGCTGTTGATACTACTAAGGTAACGTTCAAGGTTGAATTTGATTCTGGTGTAACTGAGGTCGAGAAGAACGTTTTGTATCAGTTCAACCACGTAACGCGTGGCGATGCATCTGAGTATTATCTGCGTTCTTCAGTACCTAGGATGTTTGAGTATTCCACTTCAATTCCTGCTCGCGAGCGCACAGATTGTCACATTAAACGCGGAGACGTATTAGTAGTGAATGACAATCTATCTCATTACCTGGGAGAAGTTGAAGTTGCTCTAAGAGATTTTGAGGACGACGGAACCCGTAATGTTGTAGGACGTATCCCAGAAGACGAGCTTTTCTTGTTAGATTATGTGAAACCTGAATTCCCGTTTGGATTTGTTAAAGACTAGCGGGGTTGTTTGGTTGTTATTGCAGTTTTGAAATAACAAATTAGATGCCTGGCGAGAAGAACGATTTTCTCGCCAGGTTTTTAATAACAAATTTAAGGTATTTGGAATGGGTTTGGTGTTGTTTGCAGGTGAATTTTATGTGAATGACCTTGCGATAGACAGCTATCGTTGCATTTGTTATAAGATTCTCACTTCTGAATTTTGTAGGGATTTACGTGCTGTTTTGGGAACTATATGAATGTATCGCAAGGCCTAGAGAAGAAACTTATGCCCATGGCAGAGTTGGTGAGTAAGAATAAATATCTTCTTACCATGCGTGACTCGTTTGCCATGCTCATGCCAATCCTTATCATCGGATCAATGTTTACGTTGGTAGGCAACTTGCCAATTCCGGCGTGGGTTGATTTCTTGAAGTCCACTACGATTCAGGGCAAGTCGCTTTTCTCGCTGTTGGCCATTCCTTCTGCCTGTACTGTTTCGCTCATGGCAATATTTTTGTCGTTCGAGATTGGCTACAACTTTGCTGACCAACTTGGTTTAGAGGATCGAGTTTCTGCTGGTATGGTTTCGCTCGTCAGCTGGTTTATTTTGATGCCTCAGGTGACTGAGTTTTTGCCCCAGGGAGCTTCTCAGCCATTTTTGGTGGAGAGCATTCCTCTTGCGTGGACCGGCGCGAGGGGTGTGTTTGTAGCGATTATCGTAGGCTTTTTGTCGGTGTCCATTTTTGGATTTGCTATCAAGAAGAACTGGGTTATTAGGATGCCGGAGGGCGTTCCTACATCTGTTTCGCTTGCGTTTAGTGCTCTGGTTCCGATGTCGCTTACGTTTGCCGCAGTGTGGGCGATTAGCGTTTTGTTTGCACTTACCCCTTGGGGAGATGCATTTACCTGCATTTATTCGATGTTGCAGATTCCACTGACCATGCTTGGCGGAACCGTGTGGGCCTTGGCGATTGCTTACATCATTCAGGGCATTTTCTGGTTCTTTGGCATTAACGGGTCAAACATTACTAGCCCTATTTTTACGCCGATTTTGACCGCGCTTACGCTGGAAAACCAGGCTGCTTTTGCAGCTGGAACCGCACTGCCCAACATTATTAATCGAGAGTTTGATGCGTTCTTTGCGCTGTTTGGTGGCGGAGGATCAACCCTTTCGCTGTTGATTGTGATATTTTTGTTCTGCAATTCTCGCCGTGCAAAAGACATTGCAAAGATCTCCATTGTGCCTGGTATTTTTGGTATTAACGAGCCCGTCATGTACGGACTGCCGATAGTACTAAACCCTATCATGGCAATCCCTCTGATTTTTACCCCCGCAATTAATATTGCGATTTCCTGGTTTGCCATGAGTACGGGGCTGGTGCCTCTGTGCAACGGTATTATGCTGCCTGGAAGTACCCCTCCATTGATCTCGGGATTTCTTCTGTGCGGATGGCAGGGTGCTTTACTTCAGCTCGTATTGATTTTGATTGATATGGCAATCTACCTGCCGTTCATTAAGGCTCTGGATATGCAGTTTCTCAAGGAGGAAAAGGGAGCTGAGACAGAGCATGCAGTCTAGGTGCTGTGGAGACATAGTGTGCATTGAAGGCAGCTCTAGGTGAGCTGCCTTTTTCTGTTCGCCGAAATGTGTAAGAAGTTCAAAACACACCTAAGTCGGATAATCTGTTAAAAAGACGTATACATGACGCCGAATATATCTGAAACATGCAGAATATCTGACTTAGAAGTGTAATATGCCCGCAATTGAGCAGAATATCTGACTTAAGTGTGTTCCTTAGGTG
>ERZ773233.130-NODE-130-length-56277-cov-18.056348_pt1 | contig 56277 bp, 72 predicted proteins | sample MGYA00580991_ERZ773233 | MGnify/ENA primary metagenome ERZ773233 (study PRJEB29015, sample SAMEA2738178) | human oral metagenome | biome: human oral; feature: human-associated habitat; material: saliva | place: China | collected 2161 ...
AATTATTTATTTTTTCTAAATTTTCAAAATCATCATAACTAATATAAGCAATATTATCTCAAAAATATTCAAGTTTTTTCATAGATATTTTAATTTTTTGTTGAGAAAATTTTTCAATAATATCTTTTATTTTTTTATTTTCAATTTCAGTAGTTTTTCAAGGTAAATAATATACTGTAATATGCAGTGAAAATGGATTTTGAAATTCTAAAATTTCTTTTTCTTTGTCTCAAAGTAATTTTTTTATTTCTATAAAAATATTTGTAAAATATTCAACTTTCAGTTTGAGTCATATAAATTGAGATGTTTTTATCATACTTGTTTTTCCATATTTTTATATTATTTCTTCAAAAAGCCTTACATAAGTATTGTATCTTTCCTTTGGAATTTGTCATAATTTTACTGCCTCTTTAATTCCACATATTTTTTCATGTGTATGTGAACAGTCTGCAAATTGACATCATGACATGAAATCAGAAAAATCACTAAAATATCAAGGCAATTCTTCTTTTGAAAATTCTAAAAAATCAAGTGAACGAATTCAAGGAGTGTCAATAATATAAGAATTCTCATCCCAAATATGCATTTTTGATGAAACTGTTGTATGCCTTCATTGTCATCATTTTTCGCTTACAGATGATGTTTTTGTAACATGATTTTGTAAAATTGTGTTAATGAGCGAAGATTTTCCTACTCAACTTTTTCCTACAAAAACAACATTTTTTCAAAAAATTTTTTCTTTTAATTCTTCTATTCATTGTCCTGTTTCTGATGAGGTGTAGACAATAGAAATCCCTAATTGTTCAGTATAATATCCTAAAATCGGATTTTTAATTATTTGTAAATCGCTTTTGCTAATACAAATTAAAATGGGAATATTACATGATTCCGCCAAAATAATATATCTTTCTATAAATCAAGGTTGAAATTTTGGATTCATGGCAGAGGCTACAATAACAACAAAATCGAGATTTGCAGCAATAGGTTGCAAAATCCTTTTGTGAAGGGAAAATCTATCAGAATCTCATTTATAACGAGCGAGCAAATTCTTTCTCTGAATAATATTTACAATATTTTCATCTTGAAATTCTACAAAATCTCAGATTGTAATTTCATTTGAAATATTTTTATTTTTCAGATTTTTTTGAGAAATTTCTCAATTAAAAAGAACATAAAAAACCTTTCCTACAATATCTTGCTGTATTTCAATAATTTGTCATATATTTTGATTTGCATTTGCTGAAAAAATAATTTCACTTTTCAGTATATCTTTTGGTTTTTGCTTTTCAGTATATCTTTTCTTTTTTGCAAGAAATTTTTTATTTTGTGTTCTTTTCTCAAAAAGATTTATTTTTTGATCAAATTCATCGATTTTTGACATATTTTGGATATTTTGCAATTTTAATATAAAAAGGAATTCTTTTTATTGAATATAAGATGTATTATAAACAAAATAACATCTTTTCAAAATCAGAATTCCTTTAAGTTTTTTATGGTGCCCAAAGAGGGACTTGAACCCTCACACCGCATGGCAACGGCTTCTAAGACCGTCGTGTCTACCAATTCCACCATCTGGGCATTACGAGAATGTGAACGAATTATATAAATTTTTGGAAAAAGTCAAATATTTTTTGTAAATATTTTCATTTTTCTCATTATAAAAATATTTTATTGACAAACAAATTTTTTCTCCTCCAACATATTTTTTCCGAATTTTTCCTGTTTTTCCAAAAAATAAATTTTTTTTGACTTTTTGTATTTTTTCAATATTATTTGCCAGAAATTTGCGGATTTCACATTTTTTGATACTTTCAAAATTTTTCGCATATTGATTTTATTTTTTTTATTTTGAATATATGGCGATTTCAAAAAATCTCAAAAATATTCGTAACTTTGGTATTGCGGCGCATATTGATGCGGGTAAAACGACAACTTCAGAACGAATTCTTTTCTATACTGGTATCAATCACAAAATCGGTGAAACTCACGATGGTGAAGGGACAATGGACTGGATGGAACAAGAAAAAGAACGCGGTATTACGATTACTTCTGCGGCGACTACAACTTCTTGGAAGGGTGTAGATCTCAACCTGATTGATACTCCGGGTCACGTGGACTTTACAATCGAAGTAGAACGTTCAATGCGTGTTCTTGATGGTGCGGTTGCGGTTTTCGATGCTTCTCAGGGTGTTGAACCTCAGTCAGAAACTGTATGGAAACAGGCTGATAAATACGGAGTTCCTCGTATTGCCTTTGCTAATAAAATGGATAAAACTGGTGCATCTTTCAAGATGACTTACGAATCTATCCAGAAGCGTCTTGCAGGTAATAAAGTAATTCCTATTCAGATCCCTATGGGTGAAGAATCAGAATTTAAGGGTGTTATCAATCTTATCAACATGAAAGCCTACACTTTTGAAGGTGCTCATGGTGAAAAAGTAATTGAAGCGGAAATCCCAGCAGAATACCTCGATGATGCAAATATGTACCGCGAAATGTTGATTGAAAAAGCAGCGGAACAAGATGAAGAGTTGATGAATATTTTCTTTGAAAATGGAACACTTACGGAAGAACAAATTAAAGCTGGTCTTCGTAAGGGTGTAGTTGCCGATGTGGTATATCCATTGACTTGTGGATCAGCTCTTATGAACAAGGGTGTTCAGCTCGTTCTTGATGCGGTAGTTGATTTCCTCCCATCTCCACTTGATGTAAACAATGGTACAATCACTGGTACTGATCCGGATGATGCTGAAAAAGAAATCACTCTCAAACAAGATGTAAACGAATCTCTTGCGGCAATCGCCTTCAAGATTATGACTGATCCATTCGTAGGTCGTATTACTTTCGTTCGCGTATATTCTGGTATTTTGAAATCAGGTTCATATGTGAAAAACTCTGTTTCTGGTGAAAAAGAGCGTATTGGTCGTCTTCTTCAGATGCATGCCAATTCTCGTACAGAAATTGATGAAATCCCAGCTGGTAACATTGGTGCGATTATTGGTTTGAAAAATACAAAAACTGGTGAAACGCTTTGTGACGAATCTAAGCTTATCGTTCTTGAACGCATGGTATTCCCAGAACCAGTAATCTCTGTGTCTGTAGAACCAAAAACAAAAGCGGATCAAGAAAAAATGGGTATGGCACTTTCAAAACTTGCTGAAGAAGATCCATCTTTCCGTGTAACTTCAAATCCAGAAACTGGTGAAACTATTATGGAAGGTATGGGTGAACTTCACCTTGATATCCTCGTTGATCGTATGCGTCGTGAATTTAAGGTGGAAGCCAATGTTGGTGCGCCTCAGGTTGCATACCGCGAAACTATCACTATGCCAGTAGTTGATGAACGTGGTGTTCACAAGAAACAATCTGGTGGTCGTGGTCAGTTCGGTGATGTTGTGATTACTTTCGAACCAATTTCTCCTGAAATGCGTGAAGCAAACCCAGAAGAATTGGCTGCTGAAAATGTATTCGTGAACAAAATCGTAGGTGGTGTGATCCCTCGTGAATTTATCCCTGGTGTTGAAAAAGGTCTTGAAACAGCATATTCTCGTGGTATTATTGCAGGTTACCCTATCGTAGACGTGAAGGCAACTTTGACATTCGGTTCATACCATGATGTGGATTCGAATGAACTTTCATTCCGTCTTGCCGCTATTAAGGCATTCCGCCAGGCTGCTAAAAAAGCAAAACCAGCACTTCTTGAACCAATTATGCTCGTGGAAGTGAATACTCCAGAAGAATATATGGGTGATGTGCTTGGTAACTTGAATTCAAAACGTGGTCAGGTAAATGAAATGACAGATCGTGGTATGGCGAAAATTATTTCTGCATACGTTCCACTTTCTGAAATGTTCGGATATGCAACAGACCTTCGTTCTATGTCTCAGGGTCGCGCGACTTATTCTATGGAATTCCACCACTATTCTCAGGTTCCTTCAAATATTACTGAAAAGATTCGTGCAGAACGCGGTGTGACTTTCGAAGAAGATGAAGAATAATTTTTTCAAAAATAAAATCTCCAAGAAATTGGGGATTTTTTGTTTTTACTAAAATTTAAAAATTTTTCAAAAATTTATAAAATATCGCTTTCTATTATATATCTATGAATTTTTTTAAGAATTTTTCGCTCCCGCTGGTTGGTCGCCGACATGAAGAAAAGCATCGCGTCTCGACGCCGCTGGAACTTTTTTTGATTTGATGTATGTAATCGCTATTTCAGCGATTGCGCATGGATTGTAGCATTTGCTCGTTGAACATCAAGTTTTTTTCGGAATTGAGTCATTTATTTTTGTGTTTTTTACTATTTTGTGGTCATGGATGAATTATACCTGGTTTTCATCCGCGTACGATAATGACGATGTTATTTTTCGGATTCTGACATTTTTTAAATTTTTTGATTGCTCGTGTTCACAGCAGGAATTGCCTCCACAATGACAGAAAATCCAAATTTTGCGCCAGATTCATAGGGTTTATTATTATGCGTGTTGTCATGGTTTTGTAATGACTCAGGGCAGCAAAATGAGATCCAAAAAATCGCCGTATCTGTTTAATATATGCCGGCAGCTTGATTTTGGCGCTTATTGTAGGGGGGTGGTGATTGCGATTATTTCGGTGATTGTCGTGAAATGTGGTCTGGAATTGATTTATGCATTTTTTTTGATTCTACTCGGAATTATTATATATTATCTCACGCATATTGGTCAATCGTGCCCTTTGATAAAAAAATAAACCTTCTTCGGAAGGTTTTTATAATTTTAAAAATGAGGCAATCTTGATGCAAAATGGCGTAATTTTTTCAACAATTTTTTCAACAAATGGTCTAAAAATCAGCGCGCCAATAATCCCAAAAAAGAGTCCAGCCACGATATCGCCAGGATAATGTACACCGCCCAACACGCGACAACAAACCGTAATGAGGGCAAGCAAAATGGTGAGCGTAACGAAAAAATAATTTTTCGTATAAATAAAAACCGCTACGATAAATGCACCAGAAAAAAGTGCGTGTCCAGAAGGGAAAGAATTATCCGTTGGATGAGGAATGAGTGGTGTGATATTCGCTCCATTCAGGAAAGAATGGGGATGCTCGCGCCACTGAGGAACGCAAAGATTTACAATCGTATAAATCACAAAAACTGATACAATCAAACCAAAAACCTGTAATGCTTGTTTTTTGTAATCATCATTTTTTTGAAAAGTTCCGTACAGCCACGTTCCTACCAAAAAAATTGCACACCAAACAACGATACTTTCCGCTAGAATCGTTACAATCGACGAATATTGAGCCGGAATAACGCCTTGAAGCGAAATGAGAAGATTTTTATCAAAATCAAGTAATGATTGAAAATTCATAAGGAAAAATTATAGGGGAATTATACAAAAAAAATCCAAAAATCAAGAAAAAATCCGAGAAATTCGGATTTTTATGCGGTAGGTTGTGGTTTTTTCTGAGGCTTGCGTTTTTTGTTGTTTTTGTGATTTTGAGAATTTTTTGGTGGAGAATTTTGCTCGTTTGGTGATGTATTTTGCGGATTTGGTTCGTTGGCAGGATTTTGTGGTGCATTGATATTGGCAGGATTTTGCTGTGAATATGGTGTGATGCCTTTCGCTTTGAGGCGCTCTTCCATTTTTTTGCGATTTTCTTCCGCCTTGCGTTCCTTCGCTTTTTCTGCATTTTCTGCAGCTTTTTGCTTGAATTTAATTTCTTCTTCTCGAACTTTTCCCGCGTATTCAAAAATTTTTTTCTCTACAAATTCTCGTTTTTTGGTATATTTTTCACGAGAAACTTTGAGAACCACATCGCGAGATTGTTGCTCGGGAACGTCTACGCGCGACATGAGTGGCGCAAAAGTGGTCGCGGAAAACACGGGCGAAGGCATTCCATCAATGAGTAATTTGCTATAAATATCGTATTTTCTGAGGTTTGTCAAATCATTTGGCAAAATCACATCTTCGCCGCCAAACATTTCAGAAAGCACCGTCGCATCCTGCTGCCCCACTTGAAAAGAAATAATGGTTCCGACATTTCCGAAAACTGCTCCCTGAACGGTGTCTGCCATTTGTGCGATATATTGGTTCGCCATTGTGAGCGACAATTTATATTTTCGCGCTTCTGACAAAATCGTGGCGAAAGAGTCAGTGGCGAAGTTCTGAAATTCGTCGACATACAGGCCGAAATCGCGTCGGTCTTTTTCGGGCATATCCGCACGCGTCATCGCTTCAATCTGAAATTTTGTCACCATCATCGCACCGAGGAGTGCCGAGCTATCCTCTCCAATTCGTCATTTTGAAAGATTGACAATAAAAATTTTCCCGTTGTCCATCACCCAACGCATCGAAAATGGATTTTTTGGTTGCCCCAAAATATTTCTAAGAATTGGCGAAGAAAGAAATTGTCCTACTTTGTTGAGGATTGGATTCACTGCTTCAGAAACCATATTGGGTGCCATTTTATCAAATTCTTGCGTCCAAAATTGAGCGAGAAGTGGATCATCGAGTTTTGAGACAATTTTTTTACGATAACTTTCGTGGGTGAGAATGAGTGGAATTGAGACGAGCGTTGCTTCTGGAACCCGCAAAAGTGTCAAAATCGTATTTCGCAAAATATATTCGAGGCGAGGCCCCCAGCTATCCGCGAACATTTTTTTAAAAATTGAAACCAGTCCAGAACCCACGATGGGGCGAAGCTCTGGCGAAGGAGATTCCAGCATATTGAATGCAATTGGGAATTCGGTATCCGCCGGGTCAAAAAGTACGATATCGTTGGTTCGAGATTTTGGAATAGAACGAAGAATTGTTTCGGCCAGATCGCCATGTGGATCAATGACACCCACGCCACGGCCAGCCAAAATATCAGAATAAATCATATTTTCGAGCAGTGTCGATTTTCCCATACCTGTTTTTCCGATGATATAGGTATGTCGCGCGCGATCCACTGGCTGAATCCCGAATTCTTCTTTGTAGCCACGGAAATTGGAAATCCCAATCGGTGTGTTCGGTTTTTCAGCATTTGGCAAATTGTGTGGCGGCTCAAATCGTCGAGTAACCACCCAGTTTACGCCCGGTGTTTTGACATACATGGTTGGCATATGTACGAGCCCCGCGAGTTCCGTGACACTCAAAATACTACGATACGGTGAATAGGTTTTTTTTGTTTCGGAATACATTTTTTTCGCCACTTTGTTCGCCACAAATTTTGCGCCATTTGGCGAAGAAAAAATTGTCAAACTACTCGCGATTTCCTTGGTTCTGTAGGATTTTGTTGATGCCATCACGAGTCGTGTCGAATATCCAAATGTCGAAAATTTTTCTTCTTCAGGAAGATCTTCGGATTTTTTTTCTTCCGGGTTCTCAGAATTTTTTATAAAAATTTGTTTCAGAATCCAACCCAAAAAAATAAACGGCGCACAGATAATTTTGAGCCACCAATGATTTTCAAGACGAAAAATTTTCCAGCCTTCTGCTCATTTCCCATTGGTGATAATTTCTCGAGCATATCATTCGCGAAAATTTTCATCTTCGATTGGCGAAAAATCTACACGAAAAAAAGCAATTTCATCCTTGGTAGAGTGGGAAAGTACCGATGTAAGCGACGAAAGTGGATCGATTGTTTCTTTTTCGGTGCGGTCTTTTAGATTGACATAGAGCTTGATAAGATTACTCGAAATCTTGGACAAATGTCATTCTTGCGTGAAAAATTCTTGATTTTCCGCAAATGGAAGGGATGATTCTGTGATTTCAATATTATTGTAATGAGCGTAGAGTTGCGACTCAAAAAATTCACGATATTTGGTCGGAACTTCGAAAAAAAAGCGAATCCGACCACCAATATGTACGAGAAAAAAGCGAAATTGTGGGTGTTTTCGCTTTTTGGAAAAAAAATTTTTTTCTTCAGAAAAAAGAACATCGTGGAGCGTCGAGAGCATTTCTTTGGCGACAAACACACCTTTTTCGTTCTGTCGATCTACCGCGATTTCGAGAATGATATTTTCCTGAGTATTCATTGTTCCAGTATAGCACAATTTTTCCAAAAATACAATTGCAATTTTGATGAATTTTTTTATAATCCCCAAATGAAAACGATTTTTATTCAAAATAATTCTGTCGAAATTTCGACAGACGCGCACATTGTCGATCTTGGCGAAATACCCGAAGTAAACCTTTTTATAAAAGAAAATTGCACAATTCAATATACATTTCTTCCGAAGATATCAGCTGATTTTGTTCGACACATCAAAATCGCGGAAAATGTTAATTTCATTGGAAAAAGTGTCATTACTCAGAATGGAAAAACGAAAATTACGATTGAAGCGGTTGGCGATAATGCGAGCGGACATCTCGAATTGCTCGCCATTGCTCAGACTGATGCGAAAATTTCTGTCGAAGGTGTGGCGAAGGTGGATAGCCCATACAAAAATTTATTTTTGCGAGTTGATCAGACGAATATTTTGATTGGCGAACAATCAGTCGTTCGTGGCGTTCCTCGTCTTGAAATCGCCACTGATGATGTGGTTGGTGGCCATTCTTGTAAGATTCATCGCCTGCATGGTGACGCACTCTTTTATCTTCAGTCACACGGAATGGATGAAAAAAACTCCGAACTTTTCTTGCTCAATAGCGAGATTTTGCGCCACCTTGATACTTTGCCAGAAGATTTGCTCGAAGAAAAATGTAGTGACATTCATCGTGACTTGCTTCAAAAAAAATAATTCCTGAGGGAATTATTTTTTATTTGTCAGTTTCTTTGTCATCATATGGGTCCAAGTGAAATAAAATTGACCACTCAGAATCTTTATCTAATTTTCGAATTTCGTCTTCGATTTCGTGCGAAACTCGGTGTGCATCGAGAAGGGAAATATTTTCATGAAAGACAAGATGTGCTTCAACAAATTTGACACCACCAGATTCACGCGAGCGAAAATTATGATAGTCAGAAAGTTCGTTATGATTGTCTAAAATATCTAAAATATTGACGACATGCATCTCATCAAGCGACACATCAAGCAACAATAAAAATCATTTTTTCACGATATCAAAGGCAGAAAATGCTATATAAATCGCGATTCCAATACCGATAATCGCATCGATATAATTCCATCCAAACCACGCAACCAAAATGAGTCCTACGAGAATCGCAAGATTTGACAGCAAGTCTGTCTTATAATGAAGTGCATCCGATGCAATCACAATACTTTTGGTTTTTTTGGCGACGCTTTCGAGATATCCAACGAGCCAACCTGTCACAATCACCGAAACAATCATCACTACGACACTAATCCCAATTTCTCCAACCGGTTTTTGATAAATAATGCGACTTACAGATTCGTACGCGATAAAAATCCCAGCCATCGCAATAACAATCCCTTCAAGAAATGCTGCCAGCGCCTCAATTTTTCCGCGCCCATAATTGAACTGATCGTCTGGATCTTTTCAAGAATTTTTGACGGCAACAAAATTGAAAATCGAAATTCCCATATCAAGCAGTGAATCAATTGCGCTCGCGAGAATCGCAATGGATCCAGAAAAAATCCCAACACTGAGCTTGAGAATGGCGAGAAAAAATGCCGTTGTTGTCGCGATAATAGTCGCTTTTTGTTGAATTTTCATGCAAGAATTCTAATGATTTTTACTCAAAAGTAAACGACAATTTTGAAAAATAAAAAAGCTTTGAAAAGCTTTTTGAAAAATATATTTGGAGGCACCTGCCGGAGTCGAACCGGCCTCCAAAGCTTTGCAGGCTTCTGTATAACCGCTCTACCAAGGCGCCATGCGTTTTATTATAGAGAAAAACGCAAAAAAGCAAATTTATTTGCAGGTAAAAGTTCGAAAAACATCAATATATTTGCTTGTGTCGGTATCGAGCGATACGCTTGCATGCAGCAAAAATACGGTTGTGCCGCATACTTTCGCGGTTTGCAGAAATCGTAATTTTTGTGTTTGAGCATTGTATCGTGCATCGAAAATATAATATTTTCCTTCATCGCTGTCACCAAAAATAATTGGTCCAGATTTTACGAGAGAATATTCGAGATATTTTTTTTGCGTTTTGAGATTATTTTGTTCGCTGTATTGCTTGGAAGTCCCGATATAATCAAGCTTGTCGGCAATTATAACGATATTGTTTGAAAAATTATATTTTTTTTCAGGAGAAACGGCCGCCATTACAATTTCCCCATTGGGAAGCGGCGGAAGATTATCTACACTTCCAGACGCTGACCATTCATTCGGGATTTGCATTGTAAAATTAGAGCCGGCAAATTCTTTTGTTGGCAAACCCTCAATTTCTGGTTTGTTATTAAAACACGATGCCAAAGCGAAAAAAGCAAAAGAAAGAAGAAAAATTTTTTTCATAGTAAAATATTAAGCACCAAAAAAACCAAGATGCACAGAAAGTGCAAAAATACTAAAAATACCAAAAATTACACCAGCCACTACGAGAACAATTTTTTTGTCAGGAAAATGAAGGCTTGCTGCGTATTCTGCGATAGAATAGCCAAAAATCGCAGTCGAGACAATCAGAAGAGAATAGAGATGATAGGTCATTTTGGCAAGCGTGTCAATGCTAAATGGCCCAAAATAGAATCCACCCACGGTAAAAAGGTAGCACAAAAAATAAAGTGCTACCGTGAAAACAAAAATTTGTTTTGCGATCAGGAAGCGAATTCTGGCGTATTCCCACGAATTTTGTGTCAATCGGGATTGAATTTCCTTGATTTTTGACATAATTTTTATAAAATATTTTTCGACTATTATATACAAAAATGACTCTGACACAAGAACAAATTACACGACTTTCTAAACTTTCTGCGCTCAATGTCGATTCTCACGCGCAGATTGATGCAGTGCTCGACTCTTTGCATATGCTCGCAGCAACCGATACAACAGGAATTGAACAAGATTCTCGCTCTGGTGCAAAAATTTTATCGCCTCGCACGGATGAAATTGTTGAAGATGAGAAAATTCCTGACGCACTTTTGGAATGCTCTCCACAAAAAGTAGCAGCCCATCAAATCGTGCTTTCTGGTATTATGCACGGAGAATAATATGCTCAATCAGCTCACTATTTCCTCGTTTCGTGGCATGACAAACGAGAGTTTTTTGTTTTGACAAAAAACGCATATCGTTGGGAAAAATGGCTCTGGAAAAACCCATATTTTGGATGCGATTCATTTGGCGACGGGCGCCAAAAATCTCTATGGAAACACGAAACTTGATCCAGAAAATCGTATAGAAATTTTATTTTGAGAAAATTTCCAGAACCGTTCTTTTATTTTTGCTTCGGATGAAAAGCGGGATTTTTTTTTGGTTCAAGGAAAAAAACTTTCCAAGCCAAAATATCTTGAGGAATTACCTTTTAGAACGGTTTATGTGTCGCCATTTGATATGAATATTTTGTATTTTTCGCCGGCGATGCGTCGAGAATATTTGGATGATATTTTATCTCGTTCCTACGCGCAATTTTCTAAAATTAAACGCGATTATGAACAAGTAATGCGTCAAAGAAACGCACTACTTAAGAAAATTCGTGAGGATGGTGTAGCTCAGGATGGGCTCGATTTTTGGGATCAAAAATTTGCTGAAATCGCAGTACAATATGGATTGTACCGTGAGCGATATATGCGATATATTGCTTCCAAAATTCCCGAATTTCCCGATTTTTTCGCCAATTATCAAATTCGTGTTAAATATGAAGGTGATTGGATTTATCAAGAAAATCCTGAAAATTTTATTCAAGATTATTTACGAGAAAATCGTCAGCGCGATATTTTTTCCGGGCACACGCATATTGGGCCACACCGAGATGATTTTTCAATTTTGATGAAAAGCTATCAGGATGAGGAACATTCTGTACAATTTTTTTTATCAAGAGGCGAAATGAAGATGATTTTGCTTTGATTGAAGGTGATTGAGGCCGATTTTATCGCAAAACAAACGGAGAAAAACATTATTTTATTGGTCGATGATATTTTTGCGGAACTAGATGAGCAGAATATTATTCTCTTTTTGAATATTATTATACAACATCAAATAATTTTGACAAGTCAAAAAAGCCTCCCAGAAGGGATAAATCACGAAAAATTTACTTGCATAAATTTAGTTAATTCGTAAAATCATACAAATTTTTTCATTTCTATGTTCAAAAAAATTCTTGCATTTTTTACAGCGGCAACAATTTCCGCTTCTGCATTCATTACTGCACCATTTGTGCACGCTCAGGCTGGTGGTGCAACTAAGTTTCAGATTACTGCTCCAGCAACTGCTGTGGTTGGCGAAGCTTTTGATATTACCGTTACAGCGCTCGATAAAGACGGAAAAAAAGCGACAGGATATCTGAATTCTATCATGATCTGGACAGATAATATCGGTGATACCTATCCAATGCCAGGGCGTCTTATTCCATTTACTGCTGAAGATGCTGGTGAGAAAAAATTCTCGAAAGGAGTGATTTTTAAAAAAGCCGGAAAACAGAAATTGTATGTTCAGGATGGAAAGGAAGATATTGCTGGCGAAGTAACGATTACGGTTGAAGAGAGAAATGGAGCCACAGCAACATCAAGTGGAGAAATCCAGATTTTGACGCCAACAACGGATTCAAAAATTACTTCTTCGACGGTACTCGTGAGCGGAACTGCTCGTAAAAACTCAAAAGTTTCACTTGATTTGAATGGGAAGAATGTGGGAACCATAGTTTCTGATAGTGAAGGACTTTTCACGAAAGAAATTTCTAATATTTCTCAAGAAAATAATATTCTCAAAGCGTCTCTTATTGATGCGAATGACTCTGTAATTGCTACTTCTTCTGAAATTCGTTTTTCAAAAATCAATGAAACAAGCTCAGTATATGGCCTCTCAATTTCTCCTTCCAATAAGGTAGAATCATCGGCTGGAATTACTTTGACGATTGATGCTATTAAGGGGCTCTCTGAAGTAACTGCTATGCTTGATGGAACTGTTTTGAAGGCGACAGAATCTTCTGAAGGAAAGTATACCATCGCTACAACCGCTCCACAAAAAGCTGGCGAATATGCGATTGATGTGACCGCAAAGACAGTAACGAATCAAACCACTACAAAAGAAAAAATTGCTACTTTGACTGTTACGGAAAAAGAAAAAACAGAAGAAAAGCCCGCTGCAACTCCTGCGTTCAAAAACGTAAAAGCCGAAACAGATGAGCATAAAGTAACATTTACATTTTCGGTAGAGAATGCGCCAGCAGATTTGGATGCATTTAAAATTTTCCATAATTCTGGATCAGTAGTTACACATTCAGCTTCCAAAATTTTGAAAGACGGAGTGTATTCTTGGTATATTGATTCTCTCACACCAGGACAATATACTTTCCAGATTCAAGGACAAAATGCGAGCGGAGCATTGATGGAAAACCTCAAATCAGAGCCGATTATGGCGACGATTGGAACGCTCGGATGTACCGTTTCTAATGTTGGAAAAATTTCTGTAAAAACAGATACGAGCAAGTCAGTACTTACTTGGGAGGCAGTTCCAGGAGCGAATGGTTATAATGTATACAAAATTGATGCGGAAGGAAAATATAACCTCGTAACACACGTAAAAGATCCTTCATATACATTGTATCTTTCTCAGGGGGCTATTACATATGATAATTTTGGCGTAAAAGCAACTTGTGGAGATAATACAGAATCGCAAGACTTCTCTGGTGCTTCTAAGGTTCAAACAGGCCCTGGAATGGTGGCTCTTGTGGTGATTGTTTCTGGATTTGTTGCCGCGATGGTACTTCGCCGTCGTGATGCATAATTTTTGTTTTTGACAAAATTGACAAAAACTCATATTTTTGTTTGACAATTTTGATATTTTTTATACAATACGCCTACTTTTGTGCGTAAAAGCCTATTTTTATTTGATTTTTTATTTATGCCTACTACAAAATCAGCAACGAAAGCCTTGAAGGTAAGCCAAAAAAAGCGTTCTCGTAACCGTCGTTTTTTGGAACTTCTTAAAGAAGCTACAAAGAAATTTGAAAAAGCTCAGGCTGAAGGAAATGCTACAGCTCTTACAGAAGCTCTTTCTCTCGTGTATTCTCGTATCGATACACTTGAAAAGAAAAATATTATTCATAAAAACAATGCAGCTCGCAAAAAATCTGCATTCGCTAAAGCACTAAAAAACAACGCATAATTTATGAGAAAAACAAGAAGTTTTCCCAAAAATAGAAAAGATGAGAAACGCATCAATGAGGCGATTACTGCACAAGAACTGGCAGTGATTTCTGATGATGGTGAATTTCTTGGAAAAATGTCTTTGTCGGACGCTCTTGCGACTGCAGAGTCTCACAACCTTGATTTGGTAGAAATGTGAGGTATGCAGGATGGTGTGCCGCTTGCGAAAATTATGGACTACGGAAAATATATTTTCAAGCAACAGAAACAGCAAGCACAGAATAAAAGCAATGCCAAAAAAACGGAACTCAAAACCATGAAGATTACTTATAAAATCGGTGATCATGATCTTGATGTTCGTCGCAAGCAAGCGGAAAAATGGGCGAAGGAAGGAAATCCAATGAAAGTTTTTCTTCAATTGCGTGGTCGCGAAAATCAGTATGAAGATATTGCTATTGAGAAGATTGAAGAATTTATCCAAAGTGTAGAAACTTTCTATAAAAAGGACGATAAATCCAAGCTTCAGAAGCAAGGAAACACCTTCAATATTATTCTTCATCCAAAAAAATAATTTTTTAATTTAACTTTTATGAAACTCAAAACACTTTCGAGCGCGAAAAAGCGAGTTCGCATCACAGGTACAGGGAAAGTTATGGTAGACAAAACTTGTAAGCGTCACCTTCTCTCTCAGAAATCAAAAAAAGCGAAAGGTCGCGATAAATACGGAAAAGTTCTTCCTGAAGCAAATATGAGAGCAGCGAAGGCATCTCTTCCATATGGTCTATAATTTTATTTCCTAACAATTTGATATTATGGCTCGTGTAAAACGCGGTGTGATGACACACAAACGACATAAAAATGTCCTTGCGCTTGCGAAGGGATATCGTCGTATGAATGGGAATGTATATTCTCGTGCAAAAAATGCAATCATGAAGGCTGGTCAGAATTCGTATGTTGGACGTCGTTTGAAAAAACGTCAGTTCCGTCGTCTTTGGACTGTTCGTTTGAACAATGCAGTTCGTCCACTTGGTACAAACTACTCAACTTTCATTCATAATCTTTACGTAAATAAAGTAAAATTGAACCGAAAAGTTCTTTCAAACTTGGCTATTGCTCATCCTCAGGTGTTCGAAGCAGTAGTAAAAACCGTTACAAAATAAAAAATTCCCTAATTGGGGATTTTTTATTACCCGTGCCCATATGTAACAAAGAAAATCAGGCTTTCTATTGGCTCATTTTCACGGAAAAAGAGATGAGTTTCTCCATTTTGAAACGAAAAATCTTTTATGTAATTCATATAATCTTTTTGAAAATCTCGTTCATCTGGGTTCTCTTCAAAAAATTCTTGTGAAAATAGTTCGCTTAATTTGGTTGTTGGAACAATGCATTGACCAACCATGCATTTTCATTCAATAATTTTTCACTCAAACAAATAAAAACCGCTGATTACAAGGTTTTCTTCATTCTCCTCTTCTCGAAAATTGCTCCGAGTTAAGAGAAAAATTTTGGTATTTTCGGAAATTTCTCGAGTATTGCTCACAAGTTGATTCTTCTCATTGATGAGAAAAATAAAAATTTCTGGAATTTTCGCACTTGGAGGCATATTTTCGAGACAAAGTTGCGTTGCGCTCGTGATATATGGTGACAATTTTTTCGGGATTTCTATAAAATCTCCCCATCTGCAACCATAAAAAATATTTTCTGAATCTGAAAATGCATTTTGAATCAATGAGATTAATTTGTGATTTTCAAAATATGTTGTATTTTCCAATTGGACGATATTGTGTGAAATATTTTTGGGAAATATATTTTCGTGAAACACTGAAAAATGGTTTTTTATCACAAAAAAGTAGATAAATCTCAACACAGAAAGAATCATGGAAAAAATTATAATATATTAATTATATCAAAAAACTGAAAACTCAAAAAAATCCCGATCGGGATTTTTTTATTTTTTCTTGAACATTTGTAAGCGAGAAGGGTCGCGCATGCTGTATTTTGCAACACTTTCGCTGACAGTACCATTTTCTATGAGTCGTTGTAGTGATTCATCCATTAGAATCATGTTGTCCTGTTTGCTGATCTCAATTGTTGAATAGAGATGTTGCGTATCACCGCGAATAATAAGATTTCTAATAGAATCGTTATTGAACATAATTTCACGAGCCACCACACGACCAGTCCCATCTGCTTTTGGAAGGAGTATTTGAGAAACAATCGCCCGCATCGTGAGGCCGAGTTGCATACGAATTTGATTTTGCATATCGGATGGGAATGATTGAATGATTCGATCCACTGTCTGCACTGTATCATTCGTATGAAGCGTTGAAAATACAATATGTCCCGTTTCTGCGAGCGTGATAGCTGCCTCAATCGTTGCAAGGTCGCGCATTTCACCAACCACCACAACGTCCGGATCTTCACGGAGAATGGAGCGAATCCCATTTGAAAAACTATCAAAATGTTTCCCAAGCTCGCGCTGATGAATGAGTGATAATTTATTTTTGTACACAAACTCCACTGGATCCTCCAATGTGATAATATGCCTACGACTTGTTCGGTTGATATATTCAAGCATAGTTGCCATTGTGGTGGATTTTCCTGATCCAGTCGGTCCTGTCACAAGAATAATTCCCTTACTTCCATTGGTAATATCTAACAGACTATTGGGAAGTGCAATTTCTGCTGGTTCTGGAATTTGTGATGGAATCGTACGAAGTGCAATTGTCATTCCATTGATTGTGTGAGAAATATTGACACGAAAACGCGTTCATTGGTGTTCAAATGACACATCGATTGTATGTTCCGCAAATGGTCGTCCAATAAGACTTTCGGCGATTGCGTGAATTTCTTCATCACTGATAACTCCATATTGAGCAACTGGCACGATTCCGCCAGTTTTGTTACGAATGTATGGCGGCTCATTGCTTCCGAGATGCAAATCCGAAATATTATTTTTGATAACCTCTTCAATGAGTGAAATGAATTTTGGATTCATAAGGGATTAGTTAGAAGTTGTGAATTTAAAAAGTTCAAGTGTAAGTTGTGGAATACTGAACAACAAAACATTATCCGTTGATTCGTAATCCAAAACATTGAGAGAAATGGTTTCCATAAAAACTTTCCCCGTTTTTTTATTTGTAAGGATGATTTGGAATTCTTTTGAGAAATTTTCGTTAAAATTGATATTGTTTTCGTGAATTTTGAGGTTAAACGAATTGCTGATTGTGTTCGTGTTATCGAGTGTTACCCAATTTGGCGCATTGCGCAACTCAATGTTAAAAGTGGCGATATCAAGCAATTTTCCATCTTTGCTGATAGGATTGAATGTGATATTATTCAAAAATTGTGCTGAATTTTGCGTTGTATTTTTTCGAACGATATTGATTTTGCTGTCTGGAAGTAAAAAAGTTGCCAAATGTACGATTTCATCGTCACTGAGGTGATTCGATTTATCGGTAATTTTCTGAATTTCATCAAGGCGATGTGCCGCGATAATTCTCTTGAATTGATCGTGAGAAATTTTGAGATTTGAACCAAATCCCATCATTACAAGCTGAGTTTTTGTTCGTTCTGGAAGATTTGGATATTTTTTCAAGAAATCATTCACAGAAGTCAAAAATTGCGTCCAATTTCCAATAGTTTTATCTCGTTTTTCGAATGAATTGAGAAATTTAATTTCTTCACCAAAAGCGCGATAATCCGTAAGAGAAAAATGTTTTTCAGTGGAATTATGAGACTGATTTTGTGAATTTTTGTTCTGATTTTTGATAAATTCTTCCACGAGACGACGCTGTGCTTCAAGGCGAGAATTATTTGAAATAAGTGGTGAAGTGTCGATATTTCCACAAGTTGTCGGGTTTGCATAGTCGCTCACAGGCTTATTCCAAAGCAAGCCTTGTTTCACGAACGCACAATGCAAAAATTTCCACATTTCCGAACTATCCATCTGCCAAGCTGTTCCGCGTATTACTGGCGCCGCAGAAAGTGTGATATTTTCTTCTGTTGTCTTTTTGTCTTCTACAAGCGGATTTTCGCCATCAAGCCCTTGTGCAGAAACCGCATTTGCAAAAATATTTGTCGCCATCAAAAGCGCAATTCCCGTTCCCAAAATTCGTTTTTTCATAAAAAAAGAAGAAAATTAAAATAACAATGGCAGTGTAGCACATTTTATTTCTTTTTGTCAAATATTTGTCAACTTTTTCTTTTTGACTTTTTCTGTTTTTCTTGTACACTTTCAAAAATATGAAAATAATTGTTTGACTCGGAAATCCGTGAAATCAATACCGCGAAACTCGGCACAATGTCGGGTTTTTGATGATGGATTTTTTATGCTCAGAATGGGATTTTTCTGATTTTTCGGATTCCAATTTTGAAGCACTGATAGCAGAAAAAAATATTGCTGGCGAAAAAATTTTGCTCGTCAAGCCGATGACTTTTATGAATCTTTCTGGAAATGCGGTTTCAAAAATTATGAATTTTTATAAAATTCCGATTGAAAATTTGCTTGTCATTTCTGATGATATTGATATGGAGTTTGGAAAAATTCGCCTTCGCGAAAAATGAAGTCATGGCGGTCAGAATGGTCTGCGCGATATTATCGCCAAACTCGGAACCGATGAATTTTCTCGCCTCAAAATTGGTATTGGTCGCAATGATCGATTATCGGTTTCGGATTGGGTTTTGTCCAAATTTTCGCTTGATGAAAAAAATATTTTGCAAACCGAAATTTTTCCAGAAGCGCTCGTGCGAGTGCAAGGTTTTTTAGAAAAATAATATGCGAATTGACAAATATATTGCTCAAACATACGGTTTTTCGCGCAATAAAGTTCAGCAATTTATTGACGCCGGTCTGATTTTAAAAAATAAAATCGCGATTTCGCGTGCGTCTGAAAAAATGATTGCCGAAGATGTGATCGAAATTTTGGAAAATCAAAAAATTCATTGGGTGTCGCGCAGTGCAGAAAAACTTCATGGATTTTTGGAGCATCATGATGAAATTCGCGCGAAAATTCAAAATGCGGAATGTCTTGATGTAGGGGCGTCCACGGGCGGATTTACGCAGATTTTGCTGGAAAATGGTGCTCAGCATATTGATGCGGTCGATGTAGGAACGCGGCAGCTCGCTGATGTCTTACGCCAAAATCCGCGCGTGACTTCGTGCGAAAATACCGATATCCGCGAATTTTCTACTCACAAAAAATACGATATTATCGTGTGTGACGCGTCATTTATTTCGTTGCAGAAAATTCTTTTGTCGATGAAAAATCTTTCGCAGAAAAATACGATTTTTATCATTCTTTTTAAACCGCAGTTTGAAGTGGGAAAGGATTATATCACGAAGTCGGGCGTTCCAAAAAATGAAAAAATTATTTTCGAAGCGATGGGAAATTTTGAAAAATTTTTGTGAGAAAATAATTTTGAAATTTTACAAAAAGAAAAATCCGTGCTCATTGGTGAGGCAGGTAATCAAGAATGGGTTTACGCGCTCAAAAATGCATAAAAATAAAATCCTCAAAAGAGGATTTTTTTAGTCTTGCCATTTTGGTACATTGTAATATGTGAGCAAATATGAGGCAATTTCTTTGTACAACGCAGCGGCAGTTTTTTCAGAGTCTCCGGAAGTTCGCGGCCGCTCAAGCATCACTACCATGACAAATTTTGGATTATAAGCCGGTGCATAGCCACCATATGAAGTCACAGTATGTCCAACTGCCTGATGGAAATAGAGATTCTCATAGGTTCCTTTGTATGGGATCTGAGAGGTCCCTGTTTTTCCAGCCATTGTGTAACCAGAAACGGCGCCCGCAGCTGCGTACCCATTTCTCACACCATCTACGAGCATTGCAGTAATGGTTTTAGAAGTTTCCTCTTTGATTACGCGACGTAGCTGAATCGGTACATTGTCAATTTTTTTGTTATTTGGATACGTGATCGATTCAACAATATATGGCTGCATATAGATTCCTCCATTTGCGAGGACATTGTACGCTGCGGCCATTTGAAGCATCGTGATACTAATACCCTGACCGAACGACATTGTAAAAAATTGCGCGCGCGACCAGCGGTCATATGGAGCAATTTGACTGAAAACCTCACCATCAATCGTGAGATCAGATTTTGAACCAAATCCAAAATTTCGAATATATGAGTCAAAAAGTGAGCGCCCGACTTTTTCAACGATGTCAATCATTCCGACATTACACGACCAGTTGAGAGCAGAAGTGTAGGTATGTCGCCCACCACAACGGGATTTTGAATAGTTGCTGATGACAGTTTTTGCACCTCCACCATAATCAAGTGTTACTGAGTTTTTATCATAATAACTCATATTCGGAGTAATTTCGCCCGTATCAAGCCCAATAGCAACAGTAATAGCCTTAAAAACCGAACCAGGTTCGTAGAGTGCAGAAATCACGCTATTTTGATAATTTCCTACCCCGTAGCCATTTTTGTATTTGAATTTTTGAATCGCATTATTATTGATTTCATCATCCGTGGCTTGTCGAAGTTTGACAAGCTTCCCATCAATATTGTGTGTGAGTGTTCCTTTTTCAGAATCCACCACAAACATCGGAAATCCGAACAAATCATATCCTGGTTTTGGATAATCAGCGTATTGTACGGGCTCAATTTCATGAACTTCTGTAAACTGATTTGGGTCATAACTTGGATAATTGACCATCGCGGTGATAGCGCCAGTTTTTGGATCAGTAACAATTACACTTCCGCGATTTGCTCGAAAATTTTTCACATTTTTTGCGAGAATTTTTGAAACTTCTTTTTGGATATTTCGGTCAATCGTGAGCGTGATATTGGCTCCATTTTGCCCAGAAATACTTCCAGTTGATGTATAATCGCGTAATGGACGGCCGCTACTATCTTTGGTGATGACTTGCTTTGGGGCTTCGCCTTGTAAATCTTTTTCAAAATACCCCTCTATCCCATATTGACCGACACCCTCGCCATTCACATATCCTGTAATTTGCCCCATCGCGCTTCATTCTGGGTAGTAACGTACGAGATTTGGTTCAATTTTTATAAACGGATAAATGGCGTACTCCAATAGTGCAGCTTCTTCGGCTGCCTTTTTTTCTTTGGTGTCAGAAACCTTAGAGCGCGCGTCAGCAATGGCTTGCTTGGTAGTTTCGCGATTTTTTTCAAGTGCATTTTCTACGAGGTCGTGCGTCGCAATATTCATTTTTCGAATAATTTCTAAATGTCGTTTTTGCTTGACTACAAACGCCGGTTTGATTTCATCGGCCGTTTTCCCAATAATTCCCGCCAATTTACTTGCCAAATCATCGCCATTCTGAACTTTTGTCGGATTCACATAAAGATTGTTCGATGCGAAAAAAAGTGCCGGATTGTTGAGATTATTAATTTGGTTGATAGCCTCGTCACTCAGATTTTCCGCCAAAAACATGCTTTCCACCGGAGTATTCATGCGTCACTTAATATATTCTGCGACGCGTTTTTTGAGTTCTTCATCACTCAGATTTTGTGTCGTTTTGAGTTCTTCGTTGCGCGTGTAGGATGCAATATTTTCGATACAATTGGCACGTGTTTCTTGTGAACAAAATTGTGTGACCACGGCTGTTCCAAGCAGATCAAGAAGTTTGGTTGTAGAGCCTGTCTGCACAGGGTCAATCGCGAGCGTTCCCAGATCCGTTGAAACCGCTACGGTTCCATGAAGTGAGGCATTGGAAGAGCTGATAGTTCCGCGAGAATCAGGGTTAGTGACAGTGGTTTTTTGATAATAATCCGCGAGATTTTTATAAAAATCGTGATTGAGAATCGTGAACGAAAAAAGCGCGGTCACCAAAATGAGCGAAAAACCCGCCAAAATATACCACATTTTCCCGATTCTATCAAGATTTTTGAAATATCGTCCCAGTCGGGAAAGATAGACTTCAATATTTTGTTTTGCCATATTTTAGAGATGATGGAGGTCAAAAAAATGAAACTGCGAAAGCGTTTTGAGTCGCGGCGTGCTGGAAAAAATTTTTATTGAAAATTGTTCAGAATCCGCTATGTGAGCGAGAAAATCCGTATATGCAATCCGTACAGGATAGTGAAAATACTCACCCGAAAAACTATCTTCTAAATACCAAATTTCATCATAACGACTCAGATTATACTGCAGAAGTCGCCGAGTTCAAATTATTATTTCACTTTTTTTATTATAAATATCAACAAATGCCTGCGCACGCTTTGTTTCGGTCATTTCGCTGGGATAAAATGTGATTTTTTTATCCAAAATTTCAGGATTTTTTTGAAAAAAATTTTCAAATCGCGCAAGCAAAATATCATCTGGTACGACAATGACGAGATTTTTTTTCAAAAATGGAACCAAAAGTTGCGGAGAAATAATTTCATTTTTGGAAATGAAAATTTCATTTTTGAGAATATTTTCTTCAATTTTCTTCAATTTTTCGAGTGGGAAATTGTATTTTTGCAAGCGTCGCAATGTCGGTTCATTTAAAAAAATTGCTAGCGCTTTGTGAATCGGAAGAATGTATTTCATCGCGAGGCGCTCAATAGTCCGAAGCTGATATGGTGCGAGAATCGGCTTAGGATCAATAATCGCCGAAATGCTTTTGATATCGAAGGTTTCCTCAGAGTTGTCACCACGAAAATTTGCAAATTTTCCGACGATAGCAACGCCAAAATTTTCATCATTTTTTTCAAAGTGGTTCTCAAAAACTTCAGCAACAACTCACAAAATATTTTTTTTACCATACGGAATCTCGACCAATTGTCCAGGAAAAATTTCCGAACGAAAAGAATCCCCCACAAAATATGTGAGGGGTTCGGTTGAAAAAGATGTGCCGTGCGGAATAATTTTTGCAAGCATATTAGAGTCCAAGAGTTTTTTTGATTTCGTCGGCTTTTTGTTCATCAAGTCGCGCTTGTTCGGCAGCGCGCGCTTCTTCTGTATAAATGTCTTTGAGTTGTTCCCATTCGTTCTGTGCCTTCACAACCAATCCTTTAATGATTTCGCCTTCCGTTGCGACCAATTTTCGGAATTCTACGCGCTCATCTTCAAATACTTTCATCAGTTCATCAATCTGAAATTGTGAAAGATTGGAAACGCTATCAATCACGCGCTTTTTTTCAAAAGTTGAAAGGGAAAGAGAATGTTCGAGCAAATCCAAAAATTTTACCTCATCAAAACTCGTAAGCGGATGAACACTCACGCGCTTCAAAAGATTTTCGTTTGAAGTTTTTTGTCGTGGAGTTTGAGCGTTTTGCTCGTTGTTTTGCTTATTTTCTGACATAGAAAAAATTATTTTTTACATTATATGTCAAATCAAAAAAATTTCAAATTTATGTGCGGAATTTTCTTTCGCTGACAAATTTTTCCACTTCTGCCCAAAGTGCGTCGTCAACATCAGCATTATTCCATACTACTTCCACATCTTCATCTTCGTCGAATTCATCGAACAATTTGTACAATTTGAGTGCAATCTCAAAATCTGTCACACTCGTATAATTTTTCGCACGATAGAAAAATGATGATTCCAAAATTTCGTAACCAAATGTTTCAAGTAATTTTTTGGTTTCCAACAGGTCCGTCGTTGCTGTCCAAATCGTAATATTTTCATTTTCGATTTCATAATCTTCGGCTGGTGTTTCAAAAATTTTTTCTTCAAAATCGTTGATATTTGCCGGACGAGAAATCACAATTTTTCCAACATAATCGAACATAAAATTGGAAACAGAGCCTGTTTCGCCGAGATTTCCACCAAATGCTGAGAAAATATGACGAATATTTGGTGCCGTGCGATTGCGATTATCAGAAAGCGCTCGCACAATCACGGCAATTCCGCCCGGTCCGTATCCTTCGTAGAAAATTTCTTCCACTTTTTTGGCGTCTTTGTCGAGCCCAGCACCACGCGCAATGGCACGATCAATTACATCAGCGGTTACACCTTCTTTTTTGGCGGTGTGAATTGCGTCCGCAAGTGAAGTATTAAGATTCGGATCGGCTCATTTTTCAGCCGCGAGTGCAATGAGCTTGGAGTGAATAGTATTAATTTTGGCTTTTGCCTTGGCATTTTTGTCTTTTTTGGCTGCCACAACTGGTCATCGTCCCATAATTTTTTAAAAAATAGAAAATAAAATCAGAAAATTTCCTCGTTTTGGTGGAGGAATTTTTGATGGGAAATGAAGAAAAAATCGTGATTGCATAGCGTAAATTATATCGATTTTTGAATTTTTGCAAATTTTTCAAAAAAGTTATTTGACAAATTATTTTATCTATTTATAATATTTTTGTTTTCAACAACAATCAGAAAGGGTTTTTATGCAACATTTGCATTACCTGGTAAAGTCTTATCAGAAAGATTTGGAAATTCCGGCAATTCCGGATTTTTCAAATGATGAAAGCATTGCTCGCGCGCTTTCAAAAATCGCGTTTCAGCAAAAATTTTGGTCGAGTTATCATGATTCTTTCAAAATTTTATTAGAAACAGAAAACGAGTGGAAAAAATGGCATTCGCTCAATAGTTTCGCAATAAATATTTCTCGCCATCCGCATCGTGATCGCATTATTCGATATCGTACGACTTCGTTTGATCAGATTTTTTTGGAAAATGTACAATCGCAATTTCTCGCAAAAATCTGGCCGACAGCAACTTTCTCGTTGTTTGATTTGGTCAAGGAATTGAGAGAAAATCGCGTATATTGGCAATTTCAAAAAATTGAAAAATTGGCTGAAATGCCGGTGATTTTTCCGCCGTACGAACGTGACCCGCAGTATCGAAAAAGTTTGAAAAAACTTGTGCGAACCTATCGCGCGCGATATATGGATTTTGTTCGCCGACTCAATGAAAAATCTGATATTTCGTTTGATTTGTGTTGAGTTTTTTAAAACCCTTGCTTTTGAGTGAGGGTTTTCTTTTTAAAATTTTTATTTGCAATTTTTATTCTTCTCTTAAAATATATTTGTTCCACCTGGTAAAATATTTTTCAAAATTTTAAAAGGAGAAAAAATGGAAAAAATACTGTTTTTTGTGCAGTTCCAGAGCGCGAGAATGCAACGATCGTCGTTTGTGAACTTTGTGCGAAATGAGCCAAAATTGTTGCCCGTCAATATCGCACCAAAACGAGATGATACCATCATCCGCGAGATTGGCGATCAACAAGCCATTTGGAAAAAATTTCTCAAAGAAAGTTCTGTGGCGCGCACTCATTCAAATCCAGAAAAAAATAATTTTTCGCTGCATATTTTGGAGGCGATAAATATATTTCCTAATGAGTGGTTCGAATGTGAAATTCCGCGAATTTTGGCCGTACAATTCAAGTCGAATGATGACTGTGATGAGACGCAGAAAAAATTCGAATGATACGCGCATAATTATGAAATTTTTCTGCAAAATATGCTGTATACTTTGCGCTCAGTTGATGATTATTGTGCGGATATGGCTCTTTCGGAAGAGTCGCGTCGACCGTATTGGTCAGAATATCATCACAAAAAATTCCAAAAATTGATCTCGTCTGATATTTGAAAGGAGGAAATATGACTCCCACGCGCGTGAGGGTTTTCTTTTTTAATATAAAAAATTAAAAAAGAGCTTCACAGAGAAACTCTTTTTGAATATAAAATGGTGCAATCGACAGGACTCGAACCTGTGACCTCCTCCTTCGCAGGGAGGCGTTCTAATCCAACTGAACTACGACTGCAGGTGCAACGAGTATAATGATTTTTTTAAAAAATCAAGTTTTTTTATGAATTTCGTGGCATTCCGTAAAAATCAAACCCTTTCGCGTCAGTCATGGACTTGGTAATATAATTTTTTTTCTTTCATTTTTTGAAAAAACCGCGTTCGTCGATGATTCCCATTTCGATCAATTGTTCAATATTTTTGGTCGGCAATTTTTTCTTGGGAAAAGATTGTTTGTTTTCGAGATAGCGTTTGCGTTTTTTGAAAGAAGTATTGGCGCGAATTTGTTTGTTTTCATTCCCAGTAAAAACGGCCGCGGCTTTTTTCTTGTTTTTTGCAAGTTTTCGAGCGGCTGCCTGTTTTTTGACGAGTCGTGCGGAAAGTCCGTGGGAATTTGCCATAAATAATTTTTAAAATCTGGAGCGGGGGACCGGGTTCGAACCGGCACACCCAAGGGTTGAAGCCTTAGTACACTCACTCTTTTATGTTACCCCCGCGAATGCTCCTGCATTGTATAAAATTTTCCAAAAAAGTCAAAAGAAATCGCTTCAAATCAACATTTTTCACTTTTCTGAGAAAAAAGTATAAAATTTTTTGACATTTCAAGAAATTTCTGATAGTATACTTTTGAGCTACGGGAAATAACTTTCCGACATTAGTAGCAGCATGATTTTCATGCAATATATTTTTTATTTTTTTATTTTTCTCTTATGAAAAAATTTTCTGCTCGCAAGGGGTTCACTCTTGTAGAACTTATGATCGTAATTGCGATTATCGGTATTTTGGCTGCGGTTCTTTATCCATCTCTTATGGGTTATCTAGAACGTACTCGTGATACTAACCGCCAGCAAGCAATGAATCAGGTAGGTACTGCTCTCGGTACATACTTCGCTGATATGAATGCTTATCCAACTCAGGGTAGTGGTAGTGATAAATGTCTTGACGACATTAAAAATGACCTTGAAGGTGCAGGAAAGGCAGTTCAGTATCTTAAAACTCTTCCAAAAGATCCAAAAGCTGCTTCTAACAAGATCGGAAATTGTGCATCAGGATACGCTTACTTCAACCTCAAAGACACTTCTGCTTATATGGTAGGTGCGAAGATGGAAGTAGTAACTAATGGTAACATGGCTCTTGATACTCTTCCAACAGGTGTAACTGGAAAAGCAACATTTAACGATTTGATGGGTAATCCTACTCAGAAAACTGTAGCTGATGCTCAGGGAGGTCTTCTTGAAAAACCAGAACTTGCAAAAATGGATGCTGGAAAATTCTCAGTATTTGCTAACTTCTCTCGTTAAAAAAATCCCCAGACGGGGGATTTTTTCTTTTTCAAAAAAAATTTGACATTTGCAAGAAAATTCATATATTTACTGCACTTCGGCGGGGTAGCTCAGTGGTAGAGCAGAGGCCTGAAAAGCCTTGTGTCGGTAGTTCGATTCTACTCCTCGCCACCATTTCGAATATTTAAGACGCTTTCGGGCGTTTTCTTTTTGAAAATTTTTGAATATTTGAGGAAAATTTTTTTGAGAAAATTTTGCTTTTTCCTGAAAAAATATATAATATCGGCGAGTCCGCATAGCTCAGTGGAAGAGCAGTGGCCTTCTAAGCCAAAGGTCGTAGGTTCGATCCCTACTGCGGATACCATTCACGAAACAATAAGATGTTATTGTACGATTACTATGATTGTACTTTAACATCTTTTTATTTTTATTCGAAAAGGCGACCCTACCCTTTACAGTCGGAATAAACAGAAAACTGACCGAGTGGTTCAAACAATGAATTGAACGGATAGATGAGGCAACGAATTTTTGAAATTTGAAAAATAAAATGCAAGAAAAAGCAAAAAATATCAAAAAATATTTCTACTTTCGTAGATTCTTTAAAAAAAATTAAAATAATCAAAAAATCCTCAATTATTCTCTGAACTTTAGCAAAAAAGAACGAATAAAATGAGGATTTGGAAAATCTAAAAAGCAAAAATCCGAAAAGGATTTTTTATTTCTTAAAAGTACTTTTAGGGTACTCAAAACTTGCGAAAATGCAAGTTTTTTTATTGCTAAAATTTTCGTATGAAAACTTTTATTTCTCTTTTTGTTCTTTTTGTTCTCTCGCAGGTTACTGCGAACAATATAAATGAAGCATTATTTTTTGCTTTGTTTTTGTCTTTTTTTCTTGTTTTCGCTTCTTACCGATGGGCGGTTGAAGCCAAAAAAGAAGAAGAAAAACGCAAAAAATATATGTACAACTTCGATTTATAATTTTACTTGCCCCGCCTAAAAACGGGGCTTTATTTTACAGAAAATGTACGATCCAGCTGATGAACTTATTCGCTTCGAGGAATGGAACGAGGCAATAAATGAGCGAGAGGCTCGTGATGATGCTGAGGCCTGCGATATGGTTGATGCACTTATGCAATGAGACTTTGAATAGTCTTTTTATTTTTTTTATAAATTTTTTATGACAACAGAAATTACTCTTATTGATCTTTATTCTCCTGCTACTATTGAGCTGCGGGAAGCAAAGAAGAAAGAATTGGAAGAACTCAATTCTGGAGCACAAAAGGTGCTTGAAGTTGAAATTATCGACAATAAAACAAAGGATATTGTTCATAACGAGCAAATGAAGCTCAAAAATGCACGAGTAGAAATCGAAAAGGCTCGAAAGGATTTCACTAAAAATCTTGATGAACAGAAAAAAGAAGCAATAAATATTGAGCGAAATCTTATCGGAATTATTGCTGAAACTGAGGAAAAATTAAAAACTAAAAAAGAAATATATGAAGCTAAAATCAAGGCGGAAAAAGAAGCAGAAGAAGCACGCAAACAACAAGCCATCGCCGACCGCACAATGCGACTCGCCAAATATAGTGCGCAGTATGATACGCTCGCTCACTCGCCGAATGTGATGAGCGATGAAAAATTTGATGCACTTATTGCACAACTTGAAGCAGAATATCAAGAAAAGGAACGAATTCGTATTGAAGAAGAAAAACGAATAGCCGAGGAAAAAGCGCGATTTGAAGAAGAACAACGAAAATTCAAAGAAGAACAGGAACGCAAGCAAGCCATCGAAAATATCAAAGGAAAAATGATGGCAAGTACATCGATGAGCGAACTTGAACACTTCGTGGCCTATGCAAAAAATAATTTTGCCGAATATTTTTCAGAATTTGAACTCACAATCGAAACAAAAAAGAGCGCGCTTGAAGTTTTGGAAGCGCAACGAAAAATTGAGGAAGAAAAACGAAAGATAGAAGAAGAAAAACAACGAGCCGAAGCAGAACGAAAAAGAATTGAGGAAGAAAAAAAGCGAGAGGAAGAACTCAAAAAGGCTCGTGAAGAAGCAGAAGCAAAAGCCAAGGCGGAAGCCGAAGCACAAAAAATCCGTGAAGAGCAAGAACGCGCAGAACGCGAAGCACGGGAAAAAGCCGAAGCCGAGGCAAGAAAAGCCAAAGAAGAGGCAGAGCTTCGAGCCCGCGAACGATATAAAAAATTCTTGGAAGAAATCGGATTGACCGAAGAAAATAAGCACGAATTTACTTTCATTGATACAGACGAGGGGCGAAAATTCTATAAATTCGTTGGTTTGTACTCAAAATAATTTTTAATCTCACTATTCAATATGACTACCGCTATTACTACCATTGAAGATCTCAAAAAAAATCTTGTTTCTGAGCATATGAAGACGCTCAATAACTTTTTCTCGAATGATGAAAAGAAGACGCTCAAATTTTTATCCGCTGTGGCGTATTGTGCACAGAGTACACCAAAGCTCTTGGAATGTTCTCAGGCAACGATTATTTCCGCATTTATGAAATGCGCAGAATACAATCTTTTCCCCAGTTCTGTAAGTGGAGAAGCATACATCCTACCGTATTCGAACAAAGGAAAGATGGAAGCACAGTTCCAACTTGGCTACCAAGGAATTATCACATTGCTGTATCGCGCTGGCGTTCAGTCTATATACACTGACATTGTGCGTAAGAATGATGAGTTTTGAGTATATGGAGGGCTGGAGCCACGAATCGAACACAAATACGCTCTGGAAGCTCGCGGAGAACCTGTATGAGTCTATGTGGTCGCAACGATCAATGGCGAGAAAATTTGGAAATATATGGCAAAGGATGAGGTGCTTGCATTCAAAAAATTTTCCAAGTCTGCCAATGGTCAATATGGTGACAAATATTCGCCTTGGAACCCTGAAAATGATCCAGAACTCAACATGTGGAGGAAAACAGCAATTAAGCAACTTTCGAAAATTCTTCCAAAAAATGAGGAAATATATAAAGTGCTTGATTCTGATAACTCTGATGGAGATATCAAGGAATACCAAGAACGAGAATTATTGGAACATTCAAAAAGACCGAGTGAAGCAAGTGTTGCTGACTTATTGAAGCCAGCAGAAAAACCAATGGAAGAAACTGCTAAAAAAGTTGAAAATACTTCTATAACTGATATGCCAAATGAATAATATTAGTATTTCTGATGCCCCACAAGGCACAGAAGAGTGGCTCAAAGCTCGTGCAGGAAAAATAACTTGAACACGGCTCAAAACAGTCGTAACAAGTAAAACATCCACAAAAACAGAGCTTATATACGAACTGCTGGCAGAAAAACTCGCCCCACTTCCTGAGGTATACCAAAGTTGATGGATGGAGCGAGGACATCGAGTTGAGGAGGTTGTGAAGAAGCTTCTTAAAGAGGAAAAAATCGAGAGTGTTGGATTTATATCTCGCACGGATATTGACTGGATTGGAATATCTCCCGATGGTATCATTCGTAACGAGGAAGGAAAGATTATTAAAGCTATTGAAGTCAAAGCTCCAAGCCCCAAAATTTTTGTAAAATATTTTTTGTCAGATAAAATCCCTGATGAATATTTTTGGCAAGTGGTCCACTATTTTATTATTTTAGAAGATCTTAAAGAACTTGATTTTATTGCCTACAACCCTGATTTTTATGCGGAAAAAATTCGTATGAAAAAAATTCTTGTTACTCGTGAGGAGCTACAAGAATCAATTCAATTAGCTAAAAACTGCCTTGCTGAATTTTATGCTGAATATGATAAAATGGCACAAAAATTTATTGAAAAATCCGAAAACAATTAACCCCATTTTTAGGGGTTTTATTTTTTTAAAATCTCAAAAAATGAATTCAAATAAAAAATATGGATATATTTACATCCCTGAACCAAGAAGAAAAATTAAGCCCCTAAAATTCATGATGCAAAAAGAAGGAAAAACAGCAATTATAGATTTCTGTGAAGCAATGGATGAAAGTTATAATAATTTAATCCAAACCTTCTATCGAAATAAATCACGGGAAAGTATCGTGAATAGGATTATTTCAAAGGCAAATAAACATTTCTGATGGAATCTGAAAGCAACAGATTTTGAAGAAATTGAAAAATAAATACAAAAAATTCTCTTTTCTATAACAGAAAATTTTTTATGCAAAAACTATGACTAAAAAAGTAAATTATTTTTCTCATGATTTCTCAGCGAGAAATGATGCAAAAATTATTAGCCTGCGACGAAAGGCTGGAATGGAAGGATTTGGAATTTTTTGGGCGCTCGTCGAAATGCTCTACGAGAATTGATGAGAGCTCGCTTGCGACGATGAAAGTCTTGAAAATCTTGCATATGAGTGGCGATGTGAAGTTGAAAAAATCAAAATCGTGATTTTTGATTGTAATCTGTTTGTCGTTAATTGAGAAAAATTTTATTCAAAATCAATCAACGAGCGAATGAAAAAAATTGCAGATATTCGCGAGAAAAAAAGTGAAGCCTGAAAAAAATGAATGTTGAAACGATGGCAAAAGGATAACACAAGTTATAACACTGCTATAACAGATGTTACAGAAAATATAACAAATGTTATCGAAAACAATAACACCAGTATAACAGAGGACGAAAAACCTATAACAGAAAATAACAAAGAAAAAAAGAAAGAAATAAATAAAAAAATAAATAAAAATACTTTAAATCCTTTACCTGAAAGAGAAGCAAGTGAGGAATCCCCAATATCTGCCAAAACTTCTGATGAAAAAAGTGTAAAAAGTGTTTTATTTAAAAAATTTTTTGAAAAATTTCCCAAAAAATCGCACTCTACTGAGGCAGAAATTGCCTTTATTTCGCTGGAAAAAAGGGAGATTGATGAAATCTCGAGAGTGTATCCGTTTTGGTTAAATTATTGGCACACTATACCTGCAGAATACCAGCCCAATGCCTACAATTGGATTTTTAATAAACTTTGGAAAAATCCAATTCCGCAGACGACGCAGACCCACTCAATAGCAGTGCAAACAGGAACAGGTCAGGTGGAAAACCTTGAGAAAAAGCGCCAAAAACAAGCCAAATTTGAGGCGAAACAGAAGGTGGAAACCGAGAAAAAACTCTCTGCCGAAAAAAACGAACGAGCAAAAATTCTTGATTTTTTTAAAACCTTATCTGTGGAAAAACAGTTAGAAATTACTGAAATGGTTGAGAAAAAATTTGCGTGAAAACCAGTGAAAAAATGAGATATTCTCTGGCAAATCGAAACCACAAGACTCGTCAAGCCAATGCTTAACTTTTAAAATTCTTTGCATCCAAAATCTATTTTTTAACTTATTTTTTTTTTTTATGTTAGCATACGCTACTCTTGCCTTATCTTTCGCGTTTTTGGTCGATAGTTTCAAATTTTCAATTTTGACAAAAAGAATTGAGAATTTGGAGGAAAAAACTATTTTTTCCAGAAAAAAACTCGATGAGATTGAAGTGAATCATAAACTCCTTTCTCATCATGTGGAAAATATCTTTAAGGACGAGATTTTTGTATCTCGTGATGAATTCCTGGAGGCACTCCAAACGATTATTGAAGATTTTGAAAAATCTGAAAAAGATTTGCAAAAAGTTTCTGAAAATTCGGCATTTGAAATTGAGGAAATGAGAAAATTTTTTGAAAAAATCACTCGATCTCAAGCAAAACGAATTGATCAACTCGAGCAGCCGCTTGTTGCTTCCAAAGATTGGGGAAAATTCGTGAATTTAAAAAGATAATATGAACGAACATAATCACGCCGTATTATTCGCCAATTGGCTCAGGGAAAATAATTATTTTTTCCACCATTCGCCGAATGAAACCTTCACAAAATTTCACAATGTCAGGCGAAAAAATACGCTTGAAGGCGTGGCAAAGGGCTTTCCCGATTATTGTATCATCTTGAAGCGCGGAAGTCTTTTATTTATTGAGCTCAAAAAAGCCCGCTGAAAACGCGGTGGACTTAATGGCTCAAAAATCTCTCCTGAACAAGCAATTTGGATTTCTGAACTCTGAAAAATAGAAAATGTGTGAGCGTTTTTCGCACATTGATTCGAGGAGGCGAAAAAAATTGTGATGGAGATGGAGGGGTTGTAAGAAATCTGTATAATCCAAAAAATCCCCCACTTCAGTAAGTGAGGGATTATAATTACGCAACTTTTTTTAATTTCTGAGTTTTTGGTACGATATCAAACTCTTTCCGAAGTTCTTGCATCATAGACTGTGTTGCCTTTTGAGCAGATACATCAGAAGCTGTGTTTATTGTCTGTCTCATGAAATTATCGTATCCACCATGCCGCTTTATGGTAACCATTGCTGCCATACCGTAAAGTTTATTTCCTTTATCAGAAACAGCTGTAAGGCTACAAGTTCTTGGTAGATCATCATTGGCTGACTTTAATTGCGGAATATTTATTTTTGCCATAACGGATTCCTCCTGTAATGTGGCAGTTTAAGGACTGAGTATGGAACTCAGGCTAAACACACTATTTGCTTAGCGCGAAATTTATATGGATTTTACATAAAAAGTCAAGCAAAAATTTTACTTTTTAATTGAATATTGTATAATGGAAACAGATAATCAATTATGTATGGATAAAATTTATATCAAGCAATATAATATTCGTCTAAATCAGGATAAATTATCATTATCCAAAGACATTAGAACGGCATTAGTGGAATTACATGAGGATATTCCTAAAAAAATTTTTGATACTATTTCAGGCTTCATTCCTCATATAACTGATGACGAAACTGTTAAGATTTATTCATGAAAAATTTTCTGAAGAGTGTCACGAACTTTAGAAATAATAGATACTGAAAAATGAAATATTTATTTTTTCTCCATAAAATCATGAAACTTTGAAGATTTAACAAAAAAATGAGGAACCCTTGTTACCGTATGAGACTGAAAAACACTCTCGGCGATCGATCTTGAAAATAATGAAAAATTACTCTATGAATTTTATGTTGGTTTTACCATCTTAGATAATGAAAAGGATGGTGATGATGTTATTATTCCAATAAGAATGTATTTCATTAAAAGATGAAGAATGCTTATTGATTCACAAATTAAACTTTTTTTAGAAAAATGTTTTCATGAAAGTACTATAAACGAAGTCATTCAAACCAATAAAAGAAGTTTAAGAGAATTTAAGGAGAAAATATCAGAAATCGAATTAAAATGAATAAGAAAGAAAAAACAAAAAGATTTTGGTGGAAAAACAGAAGTGATTTTTAATGAAAAAATTTCTATTGACATAGAAAAACCAAAATGGGAGACAATCCAATCAGTATTTCAGAGCAAAGATGATAATTTGCTTCATATAATGAATATAGAGTCAGCCAACGCCACTATTGAGGATAATGACAATATATCACATAAAGTATTGCTAAATTTAGACAAAGAGGAATTTCAGAGAAATCTCATGATAGAATTAGAATGAAATATTTTATCTGCAGCAAATACTATTTCAAAAGATGATTTTAAAAAAATTGTTCAACAACATAAGGAATGAATCATTCGTGCTAATAATCAGTCAGAATTAAATATATAATATGATTAAAATAACTTATACTTTTTTAAAGTATTTAAGAGATGAATTATGAATATGGGGAATCTTAATTATTTTTGTGTTGATATATACAACTTGTTTTATAATGAGTAATTATTATAATTTTGTGGATACGAAATTATTTAAAAATTCCTGATGAGAAATTGTATCATTTATTGCTATATTGACTTGATTTCTATTTTCCACAATTACATTGGTCATCTCCTTGAATTTGCAAAAAGAAACTCTTGGAAAATGAATTCAATTAACTAATATCACAACAATGAAGCGTCAAAGATGAAAAATAATTAACAGTATTTTATTTCAAATAATATTATCCATAATAACATGCTCTGGATGTATCATTCTCAAAAATGTAGATAATTGATTTTATGTTTACGCATATTGACTGGTGATATACTTAATCTTTATGGAAATATTTTTTATTGTACTGCTTTTGCTACATTTTTCAGAGTACATTAAAGAGTACTTTATTTTTTGAAAAGAACAATAATATGAATACAAAACCCGTAGCATATATTGCCCATGCAATCTATATGAATTGAGATATTTCTGGAACTGTTTATAATTCAGAATTTAAACCTGTTAATATTACTGATACACAACGAGTAAAAATAAATAAACTTGCATATAAAAAATTAAGAGATTTAAAATATAATTGGTGGATAAAGGACTGAGAATTTTTTGACTTATACTTTGACGAAAATTTCAATCTTATCCCATAACACCCCCACCCATAGGGTGTTTTTATTTCGCAAAAATTTTGCGTCCATATTTTTTTAATTTTCTCCTTATGATCATTACAAAAAATCCAAAAAAGACAACGCAAAAAGACATGAAGCAAGCCAGAGAAAAAGCTATGAGAATTGCTAAAAAAACAATCCCTACTCCAATTACAGAAAAAGTAGAAAAAGCAGCAAAGGTACAAAAAACACCAGCAAAAAAGTCTGGAAGAAAGGTTGGGAGGCCGCCCAAAAACCGAGAGGCAATTATGGAGAAATTATTGTTTGCTTTTTCGTATGATTGTACTATTGGTGAAGCGTGTTATTATGCGGAAATTGACGAAAAAACTTACTATAAGATTTTGGAAGAATATCCTGAATTTATCCAAAAAATTAACAGAGCAAGAAATCGCCCTATATTTAAGGCTCGCCAATCAGTGATTAATAGTTTTGACGACCCAAACATTGCATTGAAATATTTGGAGCGTAAGGCGAAAGCGGAGTTTTCGACAAGGCAGGAAGTGACTGGAAAGGATGGTGAGAATATTACAGCAGTAAATTTTAATATTATTACAGCAGAAAATAAATAGTCAATATAAAAAGACTTGCAAAAAAATGGGAAGAGCGTGAACGCAAAGAACGCATAAAAAGATTTTTTCAAAAAAATTAAAAACAGAAAATACACAAATAGTCAAATCAAAGTTCACTTTTTATCTTGACTTTTAGGTAAATTATTATATTATTACCCCACTAATATTGTCAATATGGAACAAATCTACTTTGCCATCTCGTCAATGATTGAACGTATTTCGGATAATGCGAATATCCGTACAAATACCTCTTTTCGTGCGTGAGTTTGAACACCAGAAGAATGAATTCGGAAAGCGTGGAAAGCTGTAGGGCAAGATTTGCGATGGGCAATGAATGAGTTTGATAATCAACAGAAAAATGAAAAAATTAGAACAACGAAGTAGTCAATCAGGAAAAATTATCGCCTACCAAGAAATATCTCAACACGAATGACTACTTCCCACCCCACAAGATTTTCAGGGATATGAAGAAGTTTTGCCTGGTGCATCTGAAAGAATTATGTGTATGGCAGAAAAGCACTCTGATGTAGTAGTTTCTGAAATAGAAAAAGCATCAAGAAGAGATTTTACTGTAACCATCATAGTCATCTCTTGCACATTTCTCTTTGCCTTTTCTGGAATGGCTGTTGGAACATATTTACTCATTATCGGGAAGACTGGTGTAGCTATTGGTACAATGTTTGGCTCTGCCATATTCTTGTTAGTTACTTTACTTCGTTCGTTTTTTAAAAACCCTAACAAATAGGGTTTTTATTTTTGGTTAAAAATAAATATTCGTCAAGCCAAAAAGAAAAAAAGAGTTGCAAAAAAATGGGAAAGTGGTAATATGTTCGTGCTAAGTCATTCCCAGTATCATCGCTCACGAATATTTTTTGCGTGTAGATATATAAAAAATACCAATGGGTTCTGAACCCTGTGCGGAATACTCGGATTGACTTAGCAGTATTCGTGAGTCCGCATAGGTCTTAGAATCCATTTTTATTTTTTTAACCATAACTATTATGGTATCTACTGCTAAGAGCCACGCGATGGCTGAAAAATCGCAAGTTACTCTATCATCTATTGAGTTATCCGAGTTATCAGGAAGACGACATTCAGATATTATTCGAAGTATTCGAAGAATGAATAAGGATCTGATGAATATGGGACGAACGCCAGTGGCGTTGGTTGAATATACGGATAAAAAATGAGAAACTCGCCCAATGGCGAACCTCACCAAATACCAATGCGAACTTCTCGCTATGGCACTCTCAGGTGAAGCAAGAATTCGTGTGCTGGATAGATTGTATGAATTGGAAGAACACTCCAACCACACCCTTCCCACTTCCTCTCGCCTTATGTCACAGGGTGTCGCTATTCCCAATGTAGCACTCAAAGCCGACGATCTCGGACAATTTGCCCTCGCTGTCTGGCAAGGCATCAAGCAAATTCAAGAACGAATGGAGGCAGCCGAGGAAGAGTACCAAGAAAAAATCAATACAGTCACAAACCTCCTCAAAGAACAACACGACATCATCGGCGAACTCACAGAAGAAAATCAAAAACTTTCCAAAGAAAATTACGAACTCAAAGACGATCCAGCCTCAATGCTCATGCAGTCACTCAAGCTTGCAATTGGTCGTGAAGTACAGCTCTCACTCTGACCAACTACCCACGCGAACGACAATACGCACAGCACGATTAAGGGATTTTGCGCAGAACACAAAATCAAACTCGCTCACGGCGATAGCATCCGATTTGCCAATATTATCAAAAAACTCTGCAAAGAAGCAGGCGAAAAAATCCCTAAAATCCCAGACAAGCAATACGGCACTCTCAATATCTACTCTCGCTATCTCTTGGCGAATGCGGTAAAATTTTTGTAAAATCTGGGGAACTAAAATCTCACTAACAAAAGACACAAACACTCAAAACAATTTGGGTGTTTTTTATTTTTTTAAAAAACCAAAATGTCCACATTTCAACTTGATTTCCAAGCAAACAACAAGCAAATCCTCGCTTTCCAACACCTCGAAGATTCTATAACCAACGAAATTGGTTATGGCGGAGGTGCTGGCGGGGGAAAGTCATACCTCTGAGTTGCGTGGCAATGGCTTCGTCGCATTCAATATCCATGAACTCGGGGATTTTTTTGACGAAAAGAATTAAAACGACTGAAACAAACCACGCTTGCCACATATTTTAAATTCTGCCAAGACCACAAAATCCCAGAAAAGCTTCGTGGCGTGTATAATGCACAAGACGGCGTCATAAAATTCGCAAATGGCTCAGAGATTCTGTTATTGGACTTAGCATATTTACCATCCGACCCACTCTATGAGCGATTTGGCTCACTGGAACTGACAGACGGGTTTATTGATGAGTCTGGGGAAATTTCAGAAAAGTGTATTGAAATTATCCTGACGCGTATTGGGCGCCAAGGAAACGAACAATACAGTCTCATTCCCAAGCTGCTTGAAAGTTTTAATCCAAACAAGGGGCATATCTATTCTCGTTATTATAAACCATTTAAAGAAGAAAATCTTCCGTCATATCGAGCTTTTATCCCCGCACTTGCTACTGACAATCCCTTTATTCCAGAAAGCTATATTGAAGCATTGAAACGCTCATCTGAAGTCACTAAGCAGCGACTGTTATATGGAAATTTTGAATACGACGACCGCCCGAACAAACTCTTTGAGTTTGATACAATCCAAGACCTTTTTGTAAACCCTGCAGCAAACGGAGAAAAATATATTGTTGGCGATGTTGCCTGAGAATGAAAAGACCGAGGCGTCATTTCTGTGTGGAATGGATTCGAGATTATTGATGCAAAAATTTTTGAAAAATGTTCAGCTATTGAATATCAGGATGCGGTAAAAATTTTTTCTGAAAAATATAAAATTCCAATGTCTCGCACTCTTCTCGATCAAGATGGTATTGGCTGGGGTGTGGTCGGCAATCTCAGATGTAAATGATTTCAGAATAATTCTCGTCCCATTGATAATCGCCCAAAGTCCGAACAACAGCACCAAGGCTGAAAGCCATCATTTCAGAATCTGAAAACTCAATGTTATTTTTTACTGGCTGATAATTTTGAAAAAATAAATATTTCAGTTTTAAAAAGATATCGTGAAGAAATAATTGCCGAACTGGATGTATACGAAGAAATTGATGTTGATAAGGATGGACCTCGCAAAATTACTCCAAAAGAGCAAATTAAAGAAATCATCGGTCGCTCACCTGACTTTGCTGATACTCTTGCAATGCGAATGTATTTTGAAATCGCACCGCAAAAAAGGGTTGCAAGAATTTTTTAGAAATTTCTATTTTACCTTATGGAAAAAAATATACTAAAGATGCACTTATTGATCATCATATTGCCACCGCTCATCGCCGAGCGGTGGTTTTTTATAAACTTTGCCGACATAAAGTGGCAAATGGCAATCTTCCGTGAACTTATAATGATTATTTGACAGCAATTTCCGCTTTTTATCACTCCACCATCGTTCAACTTGAACGAGAAAGAAATCGAAGACATGTAAGAAAAAAGGACGAGCAATGAAGATTTGTAAAAACAGAAGAAAGCGAAGTGCGATGGGAAAAAAGATATTTTTCACGATGTGAATTTGATAAATCTATTCGAGAAATCATCAAAAATGTTTCGGAAAAACTTAAAAAAAATAATCCATAACCCCACATTTCATCGTATACTGAAATAAATAAAACTTCACGATGTTTTCTTTTAAAAATTTTTTTACAAAATCTGATCCACAAAAAAATACCCCTACCCTGAATGCTTTTGCATTCGGGGGCTTTTCTGCGTTGTATGAAATCAATTTTGATGCTTATTTTCGGCTTTATGAGAACAATCCTTATATTGCCAGTGCTATTGACCGAATTCGCTCCGATGTTGGTGCCTTCGGATTTGAGATTTACAATTGAGAAAAAATTTCAGAAAAAGAAATGAAAATTTTTGAAAATCTCATCGCTCTGACCCTTGACTACACTCCACGACAATTTATCAAGCGACTTATTCGAGATTATGAAATTACAGGTAATGCATTTGTGTATCTCGCAAGAGAAAATAATAAAGTCATTGGCTTGCAGATTCTCGACCCACGATATGTGAAGCCGATTATCAATACAGGCGGACAAATATTGGGTTACTACCAGAATTTAAGCGGTATAAAAATTTTCACAAAAGACGAGATTTTTCATCTCAAATCTGATAATGATTTGAACTTTGAAGCTCTCGGCCGATCTAAAATGCGTTCACTTTTTGTAGATTTAGAAACAGATAATGAGGCTCGTGAATCCAATCTTGCATTTTTCAAAAATAATCAAACTCCGTCAAGTCTTGTAGTGCTTGATCCTAACTTTACTCTCCCTGATGGCGATGATGAACTCAAATTCCGAAAACAAATCAAGGATTTGCTCGAAAGCGGAAAGTATACAGGCGGAAAAAATCATCATCGTTCGGCAGTCATTGAGTGAATAAAAGAAGTGATAAAATTGCAAGATAAAATCACTGACGCAGAATTTTTGAGTCTCCGCAAATTCTCACTTGAACTCGTATGTTCAGTGTATGGTGTTAATAAAGATATTCTCGGTTTTACTGATACCTCTAATCGTAGTGTTTGAGAAAATCAGAGTATGAATTATTATACCTTAATTGAAGAAAAGGAAAATTTGCTTGATGAATTTATGACGAAAATCATAAAACAGATTTTTGGAGAAAATTTTTCATACAAATCTATCAAGGATACTATCAGGCTTCTCTCTGCTCGTTCATCAGTTACTACTAATCTCTATAATAACGGCATTATTACACTCAATGAAGCTCGTAAAATCGTAGGTTATGATGAGCGAAGCGATGGAGATTTTACAAAAATTCAAAATTCTTCATCCATAACCCAGCAATCTTCTGTATAATACAACTTATGAATGAAAAAATTTTTATAAATTCGATGTGTGATTCAGTTGGTGGAGATTTCACGATTCCGAATTATGCTCATCGAACTGGGAAAGAAATCCCAAAATGAGACAACATCCTTGTTTTCAGAAGCATTGTATCGCAAAATTACAAAGTAGGAGAATCATCCCGTAATCGTTACAAATACGACCAAAACGGCTGGGATTTCTCGGATTATAATTATAACCCTATTATCGCTTGGCAACACGATTATTCCTATGGTGCCATCTGACATGCTCTCGCATTTTGGTTGGACGCAGACAATAATCTTAATTCACTCTTTTATGTGGATTTGGACACTCTCGAACCTCGCCATGCAAAACAAGTTCGAGATGGCTATACGGCAGGTGTTTCTACTGGTGCTTCAACGATTGAATATATGATTGAAGACAATGACACCGGCAAGAGATACACCAGAGCCGAAGCTGAGGAAAAATTCGGCTGGGAAAATGTATTGGATGCCTTGTGGGGTTGCTCCAATACGCTCACTCTTGTAATTACTAAGGCAAAACTTCTGGAAAATTCACTCGTTACCATTGGCAGTAATGAAAAAGCTGTCGCTCTCCAAAATAGTATCAGCGATTATTTCGGTAGGATTGCCGAAGATTACAAAACTTTACATTCTAACAAAAATTCTATGAAAAATAAGGACACAAAAACACCTGAAACAACAGCAGAATCACCAGTGGCAGAAACACCTGAAACTGATACAAATTCTGTTGAAGTGCTTCAAAATGAAGTAAAAAATCTTCAAAATCAAATTGAAGAACTCAAAAAGAATCATCAAGAAGAAATTAACAAAATTCGTGATGAAGAAAAAGCGAAATTTGATTCACTTCTTGTTGAGGAAACGAACAAAATCCGCACAGAAGAAAAGGAAAATCTTGCCAAAATTGTTGCTGAACAAAATAACACTACTGGCGAAGTAAATTCCGTTGAGGATTTTCGCAAAAAATATTTACAAAAATAATTTTAACTTCTAAATAACTTTTTATGAAACAAAATGCTTTTTACTCTGCATTAGCACTCAATCATATTGCAAAAAATTCTGAAATGAAGAAAGATTTTGCTAATATTCTCGCAAAAAATGGTGAAACTATGACGGTTGATCAGCTTCTCAATATGTCTGTTGAAGACTTTATTAAAACCAATGCTAATGAAGTTATGACTACTGGACAGACAGGATTTGGAAAGGAATTTGTTGAGGAAGTAGTATTATCTACAGAACTCATTGAAAGACTTAAAACTTCTGGCAACTTGCTTGCAAAAGCAATTATTCGCCAAATGACAGCACGAAAAATGTCATTTCCAGTTCGTGGTGGAACACTTCGTATGGTTTCTGTATCAGAAAATCCTGATCTTCCAGAAATCAAAAATGCAAAAGGACAAGTTAAAAAAGCAGTTACCGCTTCCATTGAACTTGAAGCCAAAACATTTGCTATTACTCTCTATTTTTCTGATGAACTTCTTGAAGATTCTGTTATCAATATGGCAAACTATATTATGACAGAAATCACGGAAGCCTACGCCATCACACTTCATCAAATTATTATCAATGGTGATGTAGCAACTGGTGCGAACACAAATATTAATATTATTGATGAAAACACTACAGCACTTATTAATGGTGATAATACTGATATTCTTAAATTCGATGGTGCCCGTAAACTTGCCATCACAAAAAATGCTACTATTGATGCTGGTGCTAATCTCGGAATTGAAAATATTCGCTTGGCTCGTGCAAAAATGGGCGTAAAAGGACTTAATCCTGCGGATTTGGTATTGGTGCCTGATATGGACACATATTTTGCACTTATGAACCTTACAGAAGTAGAAACTATTGAAAAATTTGGAGATGCTGCCACCATAAAAAATGGTGTTCTTGCGGCACTTGATGGCATTACTATTGAAATGAGGGAAGAAATGGTAAGAGCAAACGCTGAAGGCAAAATCTCAAAAACTTCCAGCAACAATGTTAAGGGACAAATCCTTCTTATTCATACGCCTTCGCTCAATATTGGTATTCGCCGCGGTCTTACTACAGAAACCTCTCGTTATGGTGAACTTATGACCACTGGTGTTACTGGTTCTGCTCGCTTTGCCGTGAAGTTCAATGATGTACAAAACAACGCACAACCAACTTCACCTGTTGCTCTTATTATTAATATTTAATTTTTTGAAAAATGCTAAAAATTTATGCCATGCAAGCCACAAAAAATGTGGCAGTAGCATTTAACGGGAATCTTCGTGAGAACTTCAAGGAAGGCGACAAGATTATTACTACTCGTGATGAGTATCGCAATCTTCTTCGTCTTGGTTTTGAACTTATCGAAGAAAAAGATATTTGATTTGATGATATTTTTATTTCTAAAGAAAAAGAAACTGAAAAATCATCAAAAAAAGAGAATTCAAAGGATCCTGAAACACAAGAAAAGGATCCTGAAAATCCTGAACCGCCAAAGGATGGCGAGTAATACAAAGTCCACCCAAGCGGTGGACTTATTTTTATTTCAAAAAAAATTTCAAAAATGCTTGAAAAACTTAAAATATTGCTCGGAATTCCCTATTCTGATACTTCTCAAGATTCCAGGCTTTCGTTCATTTTGAAAAATTTGGAAGAAGAATTTCCGCTTTTTAAACAAGAAATTCGAAGAGAAAAATTTTTCAGAAAAAAATTTCAAAATTCTTGCATTCCTATTTCTTTTCCCTTTTTGCAAAAAATTTTAAAAATAAATGGCAAAGAAATTTCCGAAAAAGATTATGAAATTCTTGATAATGGCGAAGTGTTTATAAAAAATCTTTCCCTTATTCCAAATGATAATGTTATTATTGTAGAATTTGAAAGTGGATTTGAAAAAATTCCGTCAAAATTTTTGTCAGATATTTTGCTTTTGGCACAAATAGAATTTTCCAAAGAATCAGGAAAAAATATTGTCTCTGAACAACTCGGACCTCGTGCTGTGCGGTATGAAGATTCATCAAGTGGAAATAATGCTTGAAATCTTGCAAAAAATGAAAATTCCGCAAGAAATCGGCTTAAATCCGCCTGTATTCCTGCACATTTGCGAGCTTTTTAATAAAATCTTGCAAAAACCGCCCAAATTCGCACGATACAATCCCTGACGATATTTATATCATAAAAATATTTTCATTGCAATGTTTTTGGTGGAATTTTTGCAATTATTTTTTATTTTTTAAAATATGACAAGAATTTTTACAAATTATCGAGCCGATATTTTTCGCCGAGTAGAAAAACTCAAAGACGGCTCACTTCTTTCTACTGAAGAACAGATTTTTTCAGAAATTCCTATTGCCCTTTGGAAATCTTCAAAAAATTTTTGAGACACAGAACTTGCCACTGAAACTTCTAAAAATTCTTATGAAATCAATCTTGAAGCAAGATTTTCAGAAATTAAAATCGGCGATAAGGTTCTGGTGAAAAATCTTTGAAATTTTGTTATTGAGCAGGTTATCTTACACCATAATCATCGTGGTGTACTTGACAATGTACAGGCTTTTATTTCCGAAATTATTCCGTAATGAGCTATAAAAAATTTTTGCACACTGCGTTTGTCAAAACTGCTCGAAAATATGTGGCAGAAAAACGAAAAGAAGCATATTTTTTCATCAAGAAAAATAGCCCCGTGAAGTCCAGTCGCTATACCAATGCAACCTACACCACACAAATCGTTGAAACCGACACAATGGTGTATTCAAGTATTGTGAATGCTATGAATTATTCGCTGAAAGTTGAAGAAGGTTGGCGATCAAAACCTGTGAATTGGCATCTTGCCGATGGAAGTATTTATCGTGCAAAATGAGCACGAGTATTTGAGCGGGCGAAAAAATTTTTATCAAAATAATTTTGAAATTATGAATTTTATTGCAAATATTTGAGCATATTCCGATTTACTCGCTGGACACATTGCCACACTGGGGCTTGATTTTCCTGTATATGCTGGCAAGCCCATTATAGAACCGAAATGAAAATATGCATACTTCCGTCTTGAGTCGAATCGTCCGAGTATTTCAAATGATACTGACGGAACTCTCCATAAAAAGGCGGATTTTGACTTTATTTTTGTGGGTGGGAGTCGTGATATGAGCGACCGAGAAATATATGAAATGTTGGATGATTTTTCTCGAAAATTTTTGACCGAAAAAAATGAATGAATTATTCTCGGAAAAAATTTCAAAATTTTCTCAATTCTCGATGGTGATCAGTCTGGAGTTATGAGAAATGAAAAAGAAAATCCGCTTTTACTTGCGGTTTTTTCTCTGCGGTATCAGTATAGATATAGTAAAAATCCTCGTGAATAGTTTTTTTAAAAAACTCCATCCATAACCCCACATTTCGTCGTATAATATTTTTAGAAAAATTTTTGGAGAGGTTTTTCGAAAGTTTACTTACTTATTAAAATTTTATGGCAGTACTTAATTTCGATGCTAACACCCTTACTGGCGAAAATGGAGTTGGAAAACTCTATATCGCAACCGATTATAAGGGTGATACTTATCCTGATGGAAATGCAGAAAATGAAGGCAATTCCATTAAGGAACTTGAAAAACTTACTTTCTCTGATTTGGGATTTTTTGAAAAATTCGAAATCTCTATCAAAGAGGGAGATGAAAAGAAAATCCAGTCAGATTATTGCGGTCAAACCGATATTATGGTCAAAAATACCGCAACAACAGGATTTAAAGCGGATATTCACGAGATTCTCGAAATGTCCAACCTTGCACAGATTCTCGGGACGAAAATCAAAAAAGAAGACAATGGTGAGGAAATTATTGGCATTAAGACCATTGCCCGCACAAAACCTTATCATTGTTTTAAGTTTGTAACTTGTCCAAAGGGCGGCAAAGTAAATGTATTTTATTTTGTGAAGGCAAATCTGACTGGTGATATTTCTATTCCTTTCACAAACCTTGCTCGTGAAGATTTCACTGGTGTAACCTTGGAATTCGAGGTAGCACAAAGTGGCAACACATTTATCCAAAAAGGAAAAGCAGTTTAAAAAAATCCCCGTTTTGGGGATTTTTATATTGTAAAATTATTTGAGCGAAGTGAAAGTGCAGTAAAAATTTCAACATCTCTTGGAGCGAGTCGAAATGTAAAAACCTCATTTGGAGTTTTTACTTGCATGTATGAATTATTTTTTTGAATTGCACCTCCAGCAATAAGACCAGCCACAGCACCAAACATAAGTCCAGCACCAATTGCAGCACCAACTCAAAAATCCTTTTGGTTGCTAATACTAAAAGTAACTTCATTGAGTGAAAATTTTTTCAATTCCTCCAGTCAAGAAAAATTTTGATATTGCAAACCAATATTCTGGCCATCAGAAGAAAACATAAGATTAAATACTCTATTTTTGAGTGAATTTCATTCTCGATCCACACCCTCTAATACCACTTTTCTTTCGAGTATAAATTTTTCTTCAAAATTGTGTTCCTTCATAATTTCCTTTCCTTCCTGCACTCTTTTTAACGATGAAATAAGACCAAAAATTGCAAGAATAGACAGAATAACAACGACAATAATAAAGCTCTCCATAAAAAATTATTTATAAGATAAAATTTTTTCTGATGTTTCAATCTCATCAGCTATTTGATCAATATATTTCAATAAAAATGTCTGATAACCAACACCAGATTTTTTTGAAAATTTTTTAATAACATCAAGTGAATGAGAGTTAATTCGAAGAGATATGGAGGTTTTTTCCGAATCTTTTTTTATGGATTCAAGTACTGACTTTGCAAGAGAATTTTTTGGAGAAATTTTTATTTCTCATTTTTCAACAAGGTTCATAAGTTCCATTTCTTCCTCATCAATAGGAAGAAAGTGTGATTCTGGTAGATTTTTTTTCATAGAAATTTTTTTATTAAAGTAAATTTTTGTAATCCCGATTTGGGAATGCAGTTTTTAGGAAAATTTTTTCATCGTCTTCCACATATGGAATCAGATATGGATAACCATTGTAATCATAGATCTTAATTCTTTGCTTTTCCCTACTTGGATGTGGAATATCATCAAGAAATGTGCCATTTTGCAAAATTTCTTCAAATGAAATATTTCGAGTTTTTTTCAAAATTTCATTTTTCTCAGATGACCACTCAATTCGTTTCATTTGTTTATTTAATATGCAAATATTATATACATTTTTAAAATGAAGTCAAATTTATTTTAAAGTTTTTTCATCCATAACCCAGCATTTTATCATAAAATATCAATATGACTACACAAAACTTCCCATCTCGAAAAACTTTCGTCAAAAAATTTTTTTCAGAAAATTGAAAATTTCTTTTTTCCATTTCCTATGAGCAGGCTACTCTCGAAGAATATTTTGAATTTTTCGAAATGAGCGAAAAAGGCCGAGAAATTTTTTTAATAGAAAAAATTCTCAAGAATATTCCTTTGAGATTCCATGAGAAAATTATTCAAAAAATTTTCCCAAATTTTCTTCCCAAAAGATTTCTTGTTTTGGATTTTGAAAAAATCGCCACAAAAATGCTTTCAGAAATTTTTACGACACATGAATCTGTATTTAGCAACATCAAAAGTGATGGAAAAAATTCCTCTTCGCAAATACTTTTTTCTGCAAGCATAGCAATTATTTGTGAAAAATATCATATTTCGATTATTGATGCAGTAAAAAATCTCACCTTGGAACAATTTTTATGGCTTCAAGATGGTGCTATGTATCTTATGAATGCTGGGAGCGAAGAATGACAAAAAATAAATAATTATGCAGTAGGTCGCAATAAAAAATCTTCTCATAACTGGGAAGAGATCAGAAAAAAATTCAACGAAAATAATTTATAATCTTTTTTAAAAAAAAATGTCAGAAAAAATAGAATTAGAAGTTATTGCCAGTAAAAATGAGCAATCTTTCCAAACCATTGAGCAGGATTTGAAGCAACTTGAAAAACCTCGTGCCGCTGAGATTGCTCTGAATCTTTCTCGAGCAAAAACAGAACTCGCAGAACTCAAAAAGCTTCAAAAAGAAGCTTTAAAGGTGGAAAATTTTGATTTGGCAGACAAAATTGGTCAACAAGTAGAAATTGCCAGCAAAAAAGTAACTACAATCAATCGTCAATTGACGAATTTTCAGCGTACAGGCAATGAAAACCTCTCAATGCTTGGACAAATGTTTCAGAATGTAAATCAACAAATCTCCAATACCGAGGCAATATTGCAAAAAGTTGGTAAAAATACGGAATGACTTGATATTTTACGAAAAAAAGCAGAAGAATTTTCAAAAAATCTTAAATCAGGAAATATCACCATGGAGCAATATCAAAAAGGATTGCAAAAAATATGAGAAGAGGCTGAAAAGCTTGTAAAATCAGTGCAATCAAATAGTAGTGCTATGGAAAAATTTTCTGGAACATTAACAAGGATTGGCGGTGTTTTAGGTGGTTTTTCTGCATTACAGTCGGTCGGTGCTTCGATTCTCAATCTTGGTGATAAGCTCGAGCAAGCAAATATTTCGTTTGAGGTAATGCTTGGAAGTGCTGATAAGGCTAAAAAAATGCTTGCAGATTTATCAAAATTTGCTCAAAATACACCATTCGAACTTCAAGGTATACGAGATAGTGCCAAGCAACTTATGGCAATGGGTATTCCAGCAGAAAAGATGATAAAAACTCTCAAAGTATTGGGAGATATTTCAGCAGGAACAGGTGCACCACTTGAGCAGATCGCATATGCCTATGGACAAGTAGCGACGGCAGGTGTGGCAACGACGCAAGATATGAACCAGCTTGTGAATGCCGGTATTCCGATATGGAAAGAGCTCGGGAAAGTGGTTGGAGTGACGGCTTCGGAAGTCAAAAAAATGGTGGAAGGACGCCAAATCACATTCGAGCAAGTGGAAACAGCACTCACGAATATGACGGAGAAAGGTTGACAATTCGCCAACTTGATGGAAGCACAATCAAAAACCTTAACAGGTCAATGGAATGCTTTCAAGGATTCATTGGGTGCAATCTGAGAAAAAATTGGACTTGCAGTCATTCCTGCTGTCAAAAAATTAATTGAACTTCTTAATTTTCTTGCAGAAGCTTGGACAACAAGTACTGGAAAAATTGTCGCTCTTGTTGGATGAATTGGATTACTTGGTATATGATTTGTAACCTTAGCTGGTAAAATTTGATTAGCAAGTATTGCAATAAAAACTTTTTTCTTGTCAATGTGACCAATATGATTGGCTATGTTGGCTCTTGCTGGTGTAGGAACAGTAGTGGTAAGCGTTGCAAAACACATTTCCGATGCTAACAAGAAGCAAGAAGAACTGCAATATGCTTCCATGACCACTGCTGAAAAAATTGAACACCAAAAACAAAAGCTCGCAGAACTTAATAAAGAATACGAAAAGTGAAAAATTTCAGCTGATGAATACAAGCAAAAACTTTCAGAAATAAATGGAGAGCTTGATACTCAAAAACAAAATCTGGAAAAGGTTGCAAAATTCCAAGAGGATTACAACAAAAGACAAGAAGAAATTGCAAAACTCAAATCCAATCATGATCAAGATGGAATGAAATCAAAATTGGAAGAACTCAAAAAAGAACAAGAATTTTATAATCAAGAATTAGAACAAGAAAAGACAAGGTTTGAACAAAAATTCCAATTACAAAATCAGGCACTTCTAAAAGATAAAGCCTATTGGGAACAAAGAAAAAATAATTCAATTGAAGGTGCTTGGCACTATCAACAAGCAGTGGAAGTTTTGGCTAATATCGAAAAGCAATTAGAGGAATCCAAGCAAAACCTTATTAATACCGAATGACAACATCGTACCAGCATTGAACAAAATATTGCAAAACTCGCCGAACAGCGTGCAGAGATTGAAAATATGCTCAAAATCGAATGAAAAAAAGATATATCTTTGCAAAATCTTGAAAATAGAATTCGAATTCTAAATGAAGAGCAGGTAAAGTTAACAGAACAATATCGCACTGGTGCTATTTCTGTTGAAGAATACAATCAGAAAATGGCAGAAAATAAAGCAAAATTAGAAGAAGCGGAATTTGCCACAGGAGAGTACAAAAAATGACTTGATATTGTCCAAAATGAACAGCTCTGATATGCTAATAAATTATCAATGATTAACGGACTGAAAGTGTCCACAAATCAATATAATGCCCTTATTCAGAAGCTCATACAAGTGCAAAATGAGACTATAAAAGCCCTAAAATTAAAAGCATTATTATTAGAACAGGCAGTTCCAGTTCTTGATATAGGTTGAAAAGCGGTAGGAAAAATTGAAAATGTAGTATCAAACTCCTCAGTATGAAAACTTACATGAAGTCTATTAAATAAAATCCCTTGAGGCGATAAATTTAAAAATTTTGCAAAAAACGCATATCAAAATGCAAAAGATGCCACAAAACAAGTTGTTGCTGATGCGGTAAGTCCTGAACTTGCGAAAACTTATGCCCTTATTGATGAAGCTGAAAAAGTTAAAAAAGACTTAGAGGGAAAAATCAAAGATACCACTTCAGCCTGATCATCCTGAAGCGGTTGAAAATCTTCAAAAAAATGATGAGGTGGTGGCGGAAAGTCAGGAAAGTCAAAGGAAACCGAGGAAGCAAAAAAAGCACAAAAGGCGGAAGAAGATTTGCAAAAATCTCGAACCAATGCGTATAAAGACGCTCAAAAACTTAGTGAAAAATATCAAAACATTGTCGTTGATACGACAAAAAAAATGGCGGAACAAAAAAAGAAGATGGAGGAAATCCGTCAATCCGCACTTGATACTATCGCAGATATTGATGAGCAACTTGCGGATAAAAAAGATACATATCAAGAGAAAATCGCAAAGAGATATTCTGAAACATTCAAAGAGCTCAAAGAATTCTTCCGTCAAGATAATTTGCGTGAGATTTACGCGCATTACAAAGATGACGATTTCAAGAAAATGTTTGAAGAATGGGAAGTGTCAGAAACAGATACTTCAGATTTGGCAAAAAATCTTCGAGAATTTCAGTATATTCAAAAAAATCTTGATGCGGAAGAATTGACGCTTGCGGTTAAAAAAGAACAACGCTCGGAAGCAGAGAAACTCACTGAGGAATACAAGGAGCAAAAAGCGTTGCTTGAAAATTCTCTTGCGATGAATGAGGCAGTGCGCGCGGGTCGCTATATAACGAATGCCGAGGGTGGACTATCATTCTTCGATGAAAAAGGAAACGCCATCGAGGGTATGGGAAACAAGCAACGAAAAGAGTTCAAGGAAATGGCAAAAAAACTTCAAGATGTTGCGGATGCCGAGCTCAAGATTCAAACAGAAAAAGAGGAAAAAATATTCCAGATCTACAAAGAGTTCGATGATGAGCGAAAACGCTTGAACGAAGGATATTTCTGAAAGGATAAGGAAATGCGCCTTGAGCAGCATCGAATGATGGAAGAATTTTTTATGCAAGAAATTGCGAAGATGAAAGAGCTTTCTTCGCTTGCTTCAAGCTTTAGCACTTCTCAAAAGTCTGCCAGTGTTTCAGATAATAAAGTCGTGTCTGAGTCTTGACAAAAATCAGAAAATATTTTCAAAAATGAAGAAAAAATCCTTGACGAACGAGCTACGAAAAATGCAGAAATTTTGCAAAAATTTCATGATATTGTCGCAAAAATTGAAAGCGGAATAACAAATACCACAGAAAGTGAGATTAACCGCAGAATGACGCTTTATGCACAGGAAGAAGCAAGATTAAATACCCTTATTGCCAAGCGAATTCAGGCGGGTTATGTTATTCCCAGTGTTCCACGGGAGTTTCAGAATGTAAATAATACCACCAATAATTCTGCCACTATCAATGTGAATGCGACGAGTGGAGGAAGTATTGATGCGAATCAGCTCGCCAATACCATTATGAGAAAGGTGCAAAATTATCAAAAATGAATTAAATAATTTTCTATGCAATTCAATAATCACAATTTCAACGAACAATTTAACGGGAAAAATTTTTTTGGAAACAAAATCCGCAAGGGTATATCTTTTGCGGGTTTTGACTTTACCAGTTTTCAGTGTGGAACAGCGGAAACTGGTGTTATGATTCAGAAAATAAATTTTTTCGATTTAAATAATATTGAGCTCACTTCCACTACCAGTCTTCATGGCGATGGCGGAAAAGTTCTTGATAAAAGATATATACCAAAAACCCTCTCAGTTAGCCTATATATTGAGGGTGGTGATTATGACGGTGTCGTAAAAATTATTGACGAAATCAAGGCTCGGACTCAAAATATTGAATGAAATCTTGATATTATGATTTCGGGTGAAATTCGTCGCTATACCGCAACACTCTCTTCTTTAATTGTGCCATCTTTTTCCAAACAAGATGATCATGTGGAAGGTGTGGAATTGGAATTTCTCATTACTTCGCCGCACTGGTACTCGCCAGAATATAAGCAAACAGCACTCACAGATGTTACTGGTAATATTTCTCGCGTTGTAGAAAATCGCGGGAATTATAAAACCTTTCCGATTATTCTTATTGTCGGAAAAGAAAATTGCAATATTTCGGCGGTGAATATTTTTCATAAAAAAATCTGAACAATTGGCGATGGTTATAAAATTTTTCTTTCTGAAAATCTCACTGCTGGGCAAGTTTTTGAAATCAATTATAAAGAAAAAATCTGTAAAAAAGACGAAGTGGAAATTCCTTTTTCTGGAATTATGATGCCAATGCTTGACGGACAAAGTGATTTTTCTTTTGTTTTTGATGGCTCGCCGAATGTTAGTATTTTTATTCTTCATGAGCCAACATTTTTATAATTTTTTCAAAAATTTTTATGAAATCATACGAAATAAAAATTTATTCTCGGGTTGGAAAATTCAAAAAATCTATAAATCCACGAGATATTTTGTCAGAAATTTCTTTTTCTGAAGATTTAAATGGCGGTCAGTGAAGTCTCAATCTTGAAATTTCAGGAAATATAGAAAATTTTGAAGTTTCTGATATTGTCGAGATTCGTGAAGTGAGCGAAAATTCAACTTCAATTATTCCAACTTTTACTGGAATAATCGAAGAAATCCAAGTAGAAGAATTTGAAACTTATGATAAAATTTCTTTGGAAATTCTCGGACTTCACACGCTTCTTGGGGATTTTTTATATAGAGAAAATAATCAACGAAAATTTCAAAAAAACGGAAATATTGCAAATATTTTTCGTGAAATTATTGATCATTTAAATACAGAATATTGAGATTTTTCTGCAACTGAAACACAAAATCTTGGTAAAAAAATTTTTCATTATTCCGACGAAAGTATAGAAAATTTTTCAAAAAATATTACACTCGAAATTGACAATACCACTCATCTTGAGGCAATGAATAAAATTACAGAAATTTCTGATTATGTATTTTTTATTGATGCGACTGGGCTTGTAACTGCAAAACCGAAAAATAATTTTGAGCAAAAAATTCTCACGCTGGGGCGAGAAGTTATCTCATTTTCTCAAAAAATCAAAAAGCGAGATATGTGCAATTCTTATATCATTGATGTGGATAAAGTTGGCTCACGAACATATAATGATCAAAATTCCATACAAAAATACGGGAAAAAAGAAAAGGTAGATTCTTCAAGCGACATAAAAACCGAACCTGCAATGAATGATAAATGAAATGAATTTATTCGAGAAAATGCAAATCCAAAATCAGAAATCTCACTTATTTTAAAGCCACAAAATTCTGATTTTCTTTATCCATGAACTCGTATTACCTTGCAAAATATTCGCAATCCACTTTCCGAAAAACAAATCACGAAAATTGATAAAAATCGAGATAATTGGACTATTTTTATTGGCGATTATGTGAGTTTTGGAAAAATTCTCTCAAAAAATTAAATACCCAAAATTTGGGTATTTTTTTATGAAAATTCTTCATCCATAACCCAGCATTTTACTATATAATTTATTAAAATATTTTAAAAAATATGACTTTTAAGAAATATAATCATACGAACAATGCTTTTTGTGAGCTTCTTACTGATTTACAAAGTTCGGACAATACAATGATGCTCACTGGAAATTTTAACCGACTTCCTACGAGTAATTTTATTGTAAAAATCTCAAAATATCAAGGTACAAAGTGCGTGGCTCGCGAAAATATTTATGTTGCAAATCGCAATAATAATATCTGTACTGGACTCATTAGAGCATACGAAAAAGTCCCAATGGATGATGATGCTACTGAGTGAATCCAGCAGGCTTTGAATTTTTCTGCTGGAGATATTGTCGAGGTGGTTATCAGTTCCGAAATCATTCAGGATATCCAAAATGCCACAGAAAATAAACTCAACATCGAACAATGACTCCGTACAGGCTTTGGTACGAAAAAAGTTCTCACATTGAACCAACAAACGGGGAATGAGGAAGTACAAACACTCCAAGATAAAGACGAATACAATGACCATGACAGTATTAGGCTTTTTTCGGATGACGGGTCTATTTCTAATATCCTTGTATCTCGATTCGCTGAAGGGCTTGTTTGAAAAAATTCCATTATTCAGACAACGCTCGGTGAGGATATTTGACCAAAAACTTTAATTGACGAAATAATCTTTCCTCGTGGAACTGGCTCGGCGAACTGGAATAACACAACTTATATGTTTCTTGAGTGACCAACAAAAATTACTCAAATTCGAGTTGTAAATGGTGATAAAGATTTATATCTGAGAGGTATAACTACCGAAGGGAGAGAAATAATTTTTTGAGCCAGTCCACAAAATGGTATTTTAAATGTTACATCACAAGAAATTTTTCTAAAATTTGGAATTTCGGGAAATAACAAACAGTTTGAAAAAATTCTTATCAGCGGAACACAGCTTGGTAATACAACAAATGCTGTAACCATTCTCAACAAAATAACTTATACGGTTAAAGTGGCAGAAATTAGCGATTATTCTCATGCTGAACTTGTAGGAATGAAAGTTTTCTTTAAAAATTCTGTTCGATTGACAAAATTAAAAACCATGAGTCCATCAACTTCCCCACTTGCCAGAGTTTTTATTTTTAACGATGATTTTACTGAGAGGTTAGCTGAACTATCAACTGAAAATTACTTGAATTCTGATATTTTTCCTTCTAATTTTCTTTTTGAAAAAAATAAGGGATATAACATTGTTGTGAATAATACAACATATTATGAACGCTCCAGAATGATTTCACAACAAAAAAATTTTTTTCCTTGTAGTGTTTGTGGTATTGCTCCTAATAAAGCATACAATGAATATGCTTACATGATTAGAGAAATAGAATTAGATTATGGGGGGCGAGCGTTCGCAGCGCACAGCAATGATCTCAAACATGCTGACTTTATGTGATTTATAACGACAGGTAAGGAGGGGGAATCAATTAAGATCTCACGACAAAAAACTGGTGTTGTATCACTATTTAGTGGGCTTACTGAGGGAAAATTTTATTATTTAGGAAAAATTCCTGGCTCGATTTCTGCAGAAGCTTGATTAATTAAGGCGCCTGTTGGGAAGGCTTTGAATTCTACTACAATTTCAATGTGAGAACAAGCACCAATGTTGCCAAGAAATATAAGCTATTCGGAGACATTCGACTTTATTGGAGGTTGGATGAGTGTACCAGCCAATGTCACGATTCGTTCTAATGGTATAGAATATACTGATGGTACTTTTTATTTGGAGAAGTGACCTGTTAGTGTTTCGGCCTCTGTAAGTAATGCTAAAATTTATTTTTAACAATTATGAAAGTTACTTTTTATTCCCCTACATTTTATGTGTCTGGCATAGACCAGCCACAATCTGAAGAGACACTCTATTGCACAGATATAGATTTTAATCCACAGACTCAAAAATTACGGCTTGAGTGAGAATCTGGATCGTACCAAGTAATTGTGGAAGATATTTATATTCCAGAAACTCGCGACGAAAAATTCGCGCGCGTGTATAAAAAATTGGTCGCCTTGCCAACAATCGACAAAAACACGGACAAAGCAATTCTTGAAGGAATTGAGTTCACAGATAAGGAGCGAGGTATGCTCACGGAAGAATACGCCTTCAATGGCAACCTTCAGAACCAATTCAATTATATGATGGCAATTCTCACGAAGACAGCAGATGAGAAGACACTTCATGACGCTGGAATTGCTCTTGGAAAAATCAATGGAATTTGTGAATTTTTCTGACTCAATCCACTTGTAATTCCTTGAATGAAGGAATTTACAGAAGCAATGAAACTCGCGCCAGCAAATAAAAAACTTAATTCGTAAATATGAAATACACTACCGCTGCCGCACTCTTTCAAAACGGCTCTCTCATTAAGCAGTCCAATACAAATAAATGGATTGTGGAAAATA
>ERZ773233.131-NODE-131-length-56218-cov-8.996973_pt1 | contig 56218 bp, 26 predicted proteins | sample MGYA00580991_ERZ773233 | MGnify/ENA primary metagenome ERZ773233 (study PRJEB29015, sample SAMEA2738178) | human oral metagenome | biome: human oral; feature: human-associated habitat; material: saliva | place: China | collected 2161 ...
TGACAGAGCGTCCCCCTTCGGCATATTTAGCGAGAAGACGATGCACCATCAAGTCGGGATAGCGACGAATGGGCGAAGTGAAGTGAGTGTAGTGGCGGAACATCAGACCATAGTGACCAATGTTGTGCACCGAATAGCGTGCTTTCATCATCGCACGCAGTGCCACCATCTCCACCACATGTTCTTCCTTCTTGCCTTTCACCTCCGCAAGCAGATTGTTCAGGCTCTTAGAAACGTCCGTCTTCGAACCCTCGGTGCGCATCTTGTAGCCAAACTTTGACACGAAACCGCGGAGTTTCTCCATCTTTTCGGCATCGGGCACATCGTGAATACGATAAGGCAACACCTTGGGTTGTTTGCCCTTCGGCACGATAGCCACCTTTTCAGCCACGGTACGGTTGGCAAGGAGCATAAATTCCTCTACGAGTTTGTTGGCATCCTTGGCAATCTTCACATAAGTGGAGATGGGATGTCCCTTTTCATCAATTTCAAAGCGCACTTCGGGTCGGTCAAATCCGATAGAACCTCCCTTAAAACGCTTGGCGCGTAGTTGCTTCGCGAGGTGATCGAGCTGAAGCACCTCCATTGCCCATTCCCCTTGTGGATTTTCTTTAGAACCATCCACTGCAGGGTGTTCACCAGGCAATGCCAAGTCATCGGGAGAGGCTTGTCCATTGCGCTCAATGATAGTTTGTGCTTCTTCGTAGGTGAAACGGCGGTCGCTGCAAATCACAGTTTTTGCCACTTGAGCATGTAGCACATCAGCATTATTGTTCATCTCGAAAATCACCGAATAAGCCAACTTTTCCTCATTGGGGCGGAGCGAACAGATGTAGTTGCACAAGCGTTCGGGGAGCATCGGTATGGTGCGATCCACCAAATAAACACTCGTGGCACGGCTCAAGGCTTCCTGATCGATTACGCCATCTTCGAGCACATAATGACTCACATCGGCAATGTGCACACCCACTTGCCAATTGCCATTGGGAAGCTGCACGATAGAGAGCGCATCGTCGAAGTCTTTAGCGTCTTTAGGGTCGATGGTGCAGGTGAATACATCACGGAAATCCTCACGCTTACTGATCTCTTCGGGCGTAATCTCTGCTGAAATGCGTTCTGCAGCCTGCTCAACTGCCTTCGGATACTTATAAGGTAGGCCGTATTGAGCAAGTATTGTGTTCATTTCTACATCGTTATCGCCACTCACTCCCAATACATCTACTACCTCACCGATGATGTTTTTCGATTCTTTTCCGGGGAACTGAATGATCTTTACCACCGCTTTATCGCCATCTTTACCGCCTTTTAGCTTGCGTTTAGGAATGACAATGTCGTGCGCAAAGATATTGCTTTCGGTAGAAAGGAAAGCCAAGTCGTGTTCAACTCTTAGCGTTCCCACAAACGTATCCTTATCATGTGAAAGAATTTCAACCACCACTGCTTCTCTCATGTGGTGCTCTCTGCGAGCCAATAGGGTAGCCTTCACCCTGTCGCCGTTGAGTGCAAACATCGAATTTCGTTCGGCAACGAAGATCGAAAGGTCGCTATTATCGGGAATAAAGACATTCTTTCCGTTGTTTTTTCGAACAAAACGCCCCTCTTGAACCTGTGTGTCTACATTCAAACGATAGGCGTTATCGGCTACAGGAGTTAAGAAATCTTCCCACGCAAGTTCTTCCATTAAATCAATGGCGAGCATCTTTAAGGGGTGAGTGTCGAGCTTTAAGTTCTTGAATATTTCTTTAAACGAGTAGCTTTTGTTGGGGTGTGAGCGGAAGAACTCTTCGAGTTTTTCTACCATTTTATTGGCAGACATTCTCTTTCCGCCTTTCTTTTTTTTAGACATAACTAATGTTTAAGAGGTTGATAATATTATCTTTTAAAGAGATGCGCAGTGTTGTTGCGCACTGGGGTTAGGCTTTTTCGATGGCTTCAACTAAGCGTTGAGCGTGCAAAAGTGCCTTCTCTTCAAGTTGTTTTGCTTGTGCTTCGTCGCTACGTAGAGCGTAAGAAACACCTGTTGTATAAATAAATGGCTCGAGAGTCATGCCCACAAAGCCTGCTGTTAATTGACTAACGGGTAGCAATAGATCTTCGAGAGTGTAGCCACGTCCGCCTTCTCGTGAGTAAACTTCACCCGGTGCGCCCACTGTGAACGACACAATTAGCTTCTTTCCTTTGAGCTTGTCGCCATTGCTTCCGTGCGAAAAGCCGTGCAAGAACACTTCTTCTTCCCAGCGTTGAAGGATAGATGGCTTAGCAAACCAATACAAAGGGAATTGAAACACGATGATATCTGCCTCTAAAAGCTTTGCTTGTTCGGCTGCAACATCAATTTTAAAGTCGGGATAAAGCTCGCATAACAAGTCGATTTCTACCTGTGGAAGGGCTTGTTTTACTTGCTTTAATATGAGTGAATTCACCACAGAATCGTGTTGAATGTTAGAGTGTCCTGAAACAATTAATACTTTTTTCATTTGTATTTCCTTTCGTATTGTTGTTCTTTTTGTTGTTAATTATGTTTTTGTCTCATTGTCCTTTTCCACAAAGTTACAATATTTTTCTTGGTTTAAACCATGCTTTGCCATGTTTTTTCGTGCTTTTTTCACTCTTTCACCTTTGTCTTTTCGCTGATAAGAGTAGGCCTTGTGTCATGCAAAAAGACAACCCCAAAAGCGGAGTTGTCTTGCATTGCGAATGAATTTTGGATAATGAAACAGAGCAAAACATGCCCTGTTGGTATATCGTTTATTTGCTTGTTATTTCAAAATAGCTATTGTTCGAGTCGCTAACGAGCTTCTTATAGCTGAAAGGCAGGGTGAGTTGTAAGAGCTTCAACGTGCCTTCTATGTCTTGCTTAGGCGCAATTTCGCCCGAATAGGTGTTGTTTTTGTGGCGCAAAGCCTTCACCTTGATGTCGATACCATAGATGTTTTCGAGGGTAGCCATGATGTTACTGATGGTCGACTGCTTAAAAGATAGCACTTTATGGTGCCACAACAGGTCGTTGGTTGCAGGTATCTCGTCGATCGAAATCTCGCCATCTTGATCGTTGGCAATGGCTCTTTGACCTGGAAGAAGTATCACTCTGTCGTTCGAAATGTTGTTATTCACCTCCACAGAGCCTTTTATTAGGCTCACAATATACTCGTGTTTGACTGGGCTATTCGATACATAAAACACCGTACCAAGCACTCTAATGTCTTGGTCTTCGTTGTGAACTATGAATGGAAGATGAGGCTTTCGCACTACATTGAAATAGCCTTCGCCTTTCAAGCGCACCTCTCTGGCAATGTTTGTGAATTCTTTTGGATAGCTCAACTCGCTGTTGTTGTTGAGCCAAACACTTGTTCCATCGGGCAAAATCACATTCTTCACGTCGTTAGCATTGGTGCAAACGCTCACCATTTCGGGCTCGTTTACAGCTCTGTTGCTCCACCACTGCCAACCAAGAGCAGTGCCAAAAAGACTTAAAAAGAAGATAATGGAAGCGGCAATGTGTCGACTTTGCCACCAAGGACGGCGCATCTCTATTTCAAGGGATTCGCTGTTGATGCGTTCTTGCAATCGTCTGAAAGCTGAATCGACATCGTCTTCTGAGATAGTTGTTGCCTTTGCCATCATATAAACGTGGTAAAGTTCTGCATGATGGTTAAATTCTTGAGGTTCGTTTTCTGCCCAATTGTTCAACTCTAAAATTTCTTTTTCAGAGCATTGGTTAGTGATAAAATGAACAATTCGATGTTCCATAAGAATCAAAGGTTAAATGTAATTGCCTATTTTTATAACAATCTACAAAACAAAACCACTGAAACAAAAATGCTGTTTTAGCTTTTTTAAGCACGAAAGAACATACTTTTTATGTGCAATATCATTTTATGAGCAATATAAGTGCCTGATTTTGCTGTGGTTATCCGTATCGTGTTACCTACTTTTCTCATGCTCTTTTCGCCTTTACAACAGTGTCAACGCCCCCTAAAAAGCACTTTAACGGCTCCTTATTCTGCCCTATCATCAACAAAAAAGGACGCCTTTAAGGCGTCCTTTCTTATTCTTTATAGATGAATTCTATTCGTTGTTTACAAATTTAATGCGTTTGTTGCAGTCGTCAATCTTAGATTTCACCTTAGCAATCTTCTTCTCCATCTTAACTAAAGTCTTTTGACTCTTTGCCAATTTCTTGTTAATTTTCTTGGTTTCTTTCAATCTTTTAATGGTACTCTTTGCATCTTTCACAGTACTTGATGGGTTGTTTGTGTTGAATTCAGCTGTTGCTACGTTGGCTTCTAAATTGATTTCAGCTGCTTTTTTGTTGAGTTCGACATTGTTTGCCTTTTCTTTTTCGTAAGCTAACTGCATCTTATTGAGCTCAGTTGTTAGCTTAAGCACTTTCTGTCTTTCCTTTAATACATTAATTCTTTCTTTGTTTTGCGCAATACCTGCAATCGCAGATAACACCATTATCGCTACTAAAAGTAATCTCTTCATAGTTAAATTGTTTATAATTATTATCCAGTGCAAATATACAAGAATACTTATTATTTTCCAAAAAACAATCAAAAAAAAATGATGTAAACCCCTATTATCAACCAAGTAGAGGTGAATTAATCGAAGAATCGACAAGAAAAGACCCCAATAAACGGCTATACTACTACCATCATCAAAGGAATGAATATGTAAAACACCTGCAATTGCGAAAGATAGAGCGCAAAACAAAGATACAAAAGCATTACTTTCTTTCACGCAAATACATCTTTATTAAGAGAAAGGTTGTATATTTGCAGTGTAAATTAATCGTTTTTATGGGTAACATCACAAAACAACTACGTTTCGTTTGCTTCTATATCGCCCTATTTTTGTGTGTTGGTGGTATAAAAGCACAGCAACAACTCGATCCTCAGCGCACAAATATTGCGCTTCCAATCACTAAAACTTACGACGATTCAACAAAGGTTCACCTTTTCAATTTGGGTATTTTCAACAACATCAATCTGTTGAAAGGCGTTCAAATAGGCGTGATTCATGCCGATGTTCATCAAGACATGAAGGGCCTAAACATAGGCGGTTTGGTGTCGTTAGTGCGCAATGATGCTAAGGGAATGACCTTTGGTGGCTTGCTTAATGGCGTTGGAAACGACATGAAAGGCTTGCAACTCTCGCCCGTTTCTAATGTGGCAGGACGAGCAAAGGGCGTTCAATTGTCGGGAATGTCGAACATATCGCTCAACCCTTTGCGTGGACTTCAATTGTCAGCCTTTACCAATATCAGTTCAGGAATAGACAAAGGAGCACAGATTTCGGCTCTTGTTAACGTGGCATCGCACACCGTTAAGGGCTTTCAGCTAAGTGCTTACAACTATGCCGACACGCTTTCGGGAGCGCAAGTGGGCTTAATCAACGTAACACAAGGCAACCAAAAGGGTTGGCAAGTGGGTTTAATGAACATCAGTCAAGACTCAACTCGTCGCAAGATAGGCCTCATCAACATCAGTCCTACAACGAAAATAGACTTCCTTTTATACGCTGGTAACACCTCATTGCTCAATGCTGCCATGCGTTTTCGCAATAAAAACACTTATAGCATCGTAGGACTTGGAACGCCTTATTTGGGCTTTGACAAGAATTGGAGCGGTGCTTTGTATTACAGAATAGGTCGATATACCTCGCTATCGCCCCGCCTAACGCTCAGTGCCGACGTGGGATTCTATCATATCGAGACCTTTAAAAAGGAGCAACCACTTGTTCCTGCTCGTCTGTTCTCACTACAAACAAAGGTGAATCTCGACTATCAATTCACCAAACAGCTCGGTGCTTTCGTGTCATTAGGCTACGGACACACCCGCTACTACAAGCGCAACACCCTCTATAAGAACCAGTTTATTGGCGAAATAGGATTGAGCCTGTCTTACAACCGCACCAACCCTACCAACCGCAACACCCCCAGTTTGTTAGAAGAGATATTGACCGACAGCACCAATAACGATATTTATGCCCTCCCACCTGTTAAGCGTCCGTGGGTAGCGGCAGCGCAAGTGGGCATTATCAACGTAGGTGTTTTCAGCTGGAACCGCTTCCATAAGCATGCAGATTATAGCTATATCACCCTCAACTCGGTGTGGAAAAACTTGCGTTCGTTGCCTGTTTGGGACAACGACCCCTTTCAAACCAACCTCTACATGCACCCTTATCACGGCAACACCTATTTCAATGCTGCCCGAAGCAATGGTATGTCGTTCTGGCAATCATATCCTTATGCCCTTGGGGGTAGCTTGATGTGGGAATATTTTGGCGAAAACGAGCCTCCAGCTCTTAACGACTTGATCGCCACTTCGATGGGTGGTACCTGCTTAGGTGAGGTGACTTATCGCATATCGAACATTCTTTTGAACGACAAATCGAGAGGTTTCCGTCGTGTTTTGCGTGAGGCTGGAGCCTTTATCATCAACCCTGTGCGTGGAGTGAACCGACTTGTGCGTGGCGAAAGCTGGCAAGTGAAACAAAAGAACTATCTATATCACGACATCAACCGCTTTCCTTTGAATTTCAACATCACCGTTGGTAACCGCTATCTTGCCGACGACAACGCTCTGTTTAGAGGCGAGCACAACCCCTATGTCAATTTCTTCTTTGAATATGGCGACATCTTTAACGACAAAGAGAATAAGCCTTTCGACTATTTCGTGGCTGATGTCACAATGGGCTTCTCGAGCAATCAGCCTCGAATGAGTGGCGTTCACCTGCTCGGTCGCTTGTGGACTGCCCCTGTGTTGATGGGTAAAAAGATCGAAACAGAGTTCGGAGTGTATCAGCATTTCAACTACTACGACAGCTCTCCTGTGAAAGATGGCAGTAATATTACGCCTTACTTAATTTCGGAAGCCGTGGGTATTGGACCTGGTATTGTGTATCGAATTAAGAACAAGGGCAACCTTTCACGTCTTGAACAGCACGTTTATTCGAGTCTTATCCTACTTGGTGGAACAAAAAGCGACTACTATAATCAAGTGGCTCCTCGTGATTACAACATGGGAATGGGTTATAGCATCAAGGTAAGAACTATTCTCGATTTCCCTCGTTTGGTGCGCTTTTCATTGAAAACCGACTTTTATCACATCTTCACTCTCAAGGGATATGAAGACAAAGACTTAACGGGCTTGAACCAATTGCATTTTAATGTGCAGGGCGATCGCAGTCATGCAGCCCTCTTTGTGGTGTCGCCAATGTTCTCATTCAAGCTCAAAGGCCCCGTTAGTGCCAACCTTTCTGGCTCGTTCTATCATCGTTACACCCGCTATAAATATCACGACAATGTGTGGGTAGGAACCTATGAGGTGAATGCGGGCATTTCTTGTAAGTTATAATAGAAACGCTATTGCCTGCTAAAGGCAGTGCACTTAGATATCAAAAGCATCGCTCTTAGTCGTTAAGAGCGGTGCTTTTCTTTTGCCCTCTCTGCTCCCTTTGTTTTAAAGGGGCGAGCAAGGGGAGGGCGAGAGCAAGACGAAGAAGTGGAAGAGGGCGCACCCACGAGGAGAAATATTGCCCTCAATGGCTCTTTTCTGCCTCACAATGGCGCAACAAGAACAGAACAACCAAACTACCACCCGATGCAAAAGAGGGGCGTAGCGAGCAAAAGACGAATATTTTTAAGAGAAGAAGAGGCAGGGAAGGGGAGGCGAAAGAGAAAGGAAAGAGGGTAGAAGTGGGTTTTGAAGTGCGTGAGAAGACTGTTTTAAGAGAGTGAAGACGAGTTTTTAAACGAGGGCAAGAGCACAGCAAAGTGGGGACAAGGGGTGAGAGAAGAAAACGAAAGGAAGGGGCAAGGCAAGTGGAAAAAGAAAAAGAACAGATGCGCCTTAGTGGCTACACCTGTTCTTTATAGTTTTGTGAAGTGATGTGTTCTTTTCGTTTTAACCAAACATTCAAAGTCGAAAAGATGTCACACAAACCTCAGCGTGCTTGCCGTTTCTATTGGCTTAGGCGTGCAAACAGCACTGAGATATTTATAAACAATCACTTTATTTCTTCACCAATTTAATGGTTTTGTAGGTCTTTCCACCCTTCACAATTTGAAGAATGTAAAGTCCCTTAGCACCTGTTACATTCACGTTAGTCACCTCGCCAGCACCAGTTGTTAGTAAGTTGCTTTGAACGAGCATGCCGTTTGCGTTCAACACGTTGAGTGTATAGGTTCCACCTTCAGCAAAACGAAGGTTCACACTCTCAACAAATGGGTTAGGGAACGCCTCGAAAGCAACACCGCTCTCTACCTCGTTAATGCCAGTAGACGATGTAACCTCTACCAAGTTGTCTTTTGTTAGAGTTGTTTCGCCCCATTGGTTGCTTAGTGTTAGGGTAGCTCCCACCTTGCCCATGTTGCTATATTGCACGGTAGCAGTTTTGCCTTCAACGGTTGGGTTGTTAGCTCCTTCGAGCTTCCATGTGTAAGTTGTGGTGATGTTCAATGAGCCTTCGATACCAGGATTGCCCACTACTGAGTTGTCGGCAGGCATATCTTGATAACCAGCTTTTGAGGTATCTTCACCTCCACTATTAGCCATTACCACTAAATGAGCCTTATAGTCTGCTCCACCTTTACCCAAGTTAGGGAACACACTCTCACCTTCTTTAGTTTCAAAGGTGAAATATCCCATCAAACCTTCAGGCACTTCGCTTTCTTTAAAGCCCTTCATAGCACGTTTTACCTCGTCTTCTGTAAGCGGTTTGTTCCATATTTGAACTTCATCAATCACGCCATTGAATCCACTCTTATATACACCACCGCCACCAATGAAGATGTCTGCAGGTTGATAAATTTGTATTCTGCCGTCTCTTGACTCCTCTCTTCTTATAGAATTGGTAAATGCCACTTGTGCAACCTTACGTCCATTGAGGTACATTGTTTGAATGTTTCCATCGTTATGGCATACTACAAGGTGGTTCCAAACACCTGGAGTGATGCTATAATCTGTACTAATCATACCGAAGTTAGGATTGTCGTGAGCTGTCCAACCCATAGTATTGAACGAGATTTCGTTAGCTGGGTGCACCTTCTTTGTATAGTTATCGGTTACTTCAGGGCGTATTTGCACCCAAAGGTCACCCCAGTTGTTGTGAGGCCAGCGGTCTTTTACGGTGTTCTTGCTAATGAGGTTGGTTCCTTGTTTATCGTGAGCCAACTTATTTGCCTTGAACCATAGAGCATAAGAGTAGTTCTTTCCTACTTGAAGAGCAGCAGGAATTTGAAGCATTTTGGGGTCTTCGATAATCAAACCATGTGATGCATGTCCCTCACCTTCGTTGGTTGTAGCGGTGTAAGTAACGTCTTTTCCGCCTTCAACACTTGTTTTATCGGCTGTGATGTCGGTAATTTGAGGTGCAGCACCTGTGCTTTGAGGACTCACTTGAATGATACCTCTAATGGTTGTTGCCTTTCCTTTGTTGTCGGTTATTGTGAGGTCGTAAAGTCCTTCCTCGTCTAATTCAAGGTCGAAAGCCTTTGCATTTTGTACAACTTTCACGGTTCTCTGTGTCGAAGCTTGCACCACTTTCCACTCTTTTGCATTGGGGTGCAACTCATCTTCAAAGCGAACGTTGAATGTTTCGTTTGCCTTTATAACAGGACGGCTAAGCACTACGTTGTCGTTGGTGTCGTTATAAGGTGCTTCTTGATATGCAGTCCAAGACTCTGCAGACTTAGTTACGCCATCAGGAGCAACGGCACGCACACCGAAACGAACCTTTCTGTTGGTGATTCCGTTAACAAGTGGAGCGTCGATAACGTATGCTGCCCATGAAGGAGTAGCGGTTAACACTTGCTCTGGCTCGCCTTCTGCTTGATAAAGAATTTCATAATACCAAGTATCTACTTCTTCGTTGTAGGTCTTTGTTTCGCCTGTTTCTTCCTTACTTGCATATCTTATCTTGAAATCAATGTTCTTTGCTCTACCTCTAATGATTTCAAAATCCTTTATTTCAGGCTTCGCAGGTTGGAATGTTTGCGATGGATTGCGCACTGCAAGCTCACCAATATGAAGGTTATAGTCGTCTGTTGTGCCTTTCACCACAACACCAATCATAGCAATTTTACTGCTTGAAGTGATGCCCAATTGGCTCAATTCAGCTTCAAAAGTGCTCCATTCGCCTTGTTTTGTTGCGTTTGGAATGTCTATTTCCTTATAAGTTGTAAGTTCATTGCTCAACGCAACAAATAGTTTAGCATGGCTTTCTGTGCCGTTCATCACCTTGTATATAAGCGAAATTTTATCTTTTCCGTCTACAGATAACAAGGTTTTAAAGAGTTTTACACGTGAGAAAGCGGTTTGCCCGTGTAGACTTAAGCAAGAACCTCCAAAGTAAGCGTCGTCGAAAGTGAGGTCGGCTTTCACCAAAGAAGAGTAGTTGCTGGCGTCAACTTGGTCGTTTTCGCCTGTAATCCACCATCTCCAAGTAGGCATAAAGTCTTGTGTTCCGAGGTTATACCACTTGTGATCGAAGGTTACCTTGCCCTCGTTGCGGAACGAAAGACCATTACCTAAGTTGAAACGGCTCACAAATGGCATTTCGTTAATGGTTGATTTGGCGGTAATGAAGGCTGCCAATCCGTGGAAATTCGCCAACTCTGCATTAGCAAGAGATGTACCATTACCCACGTTTGGACGATAAGCTGGGTTGCGATTTCCACCACTAAAGATCAATTCTTGTTTCTTTAAGTAAGTGTTTTGTATAGCAACGTCGCTTGTTCCGTTGTCGGTTGCACTCTGATGGATAAGACTTTGAGAGTGAGCTCCCCAAAAACCAATCGAAATTTTATGATTTAAAAGATCTTTCCAATTAACATTTTTAACGCCACGAGCTTGAATATCGAAGCCAGCATAATAGTCGTAGCTATTGCGTTCGAGCTCTCCTGCTGTGCGAACAGACTTTGCTAAGGTTCTTTCACTCCAACCATAGTTAGCAAACATCATATCAGTTACCTCACGACCCTTACGTCCAAACATTCTTTTGTTATGGTCTCCGAGTCCTTGGTCAAAGTTTTTGCTACCCGATTCGTTGGTTCCGTCATACCAATATAATTGGAATTCCCAACCAATCTCTTTGGCTTTTTTATGACATTCTTCAAAAAATGCCATAAGTTGAGTCATAACTCCACCACTTGTGTAGAACTCTGAGTTCACACCAAGGCCGTCGATACCATAGTATTTCATCAACTTAACAAGCTTTTCTGCATTCTTAAAGCGATTACGATTATCCATATCAGTAATCTTGAAAAGCACTTTTGAGTTGATTTTGGGTGCAATTGGATTTAAAACAACGTATTCTGATTCGGGAACACTCATCAAACAGCCCACTTTAACGCCGTTTTTATGAGCCACATCGCTCACACCTGCACTTAAACGGAGCCATGGTGCAGTCCAGTTTCCATGAATATCCACATACGACCAAAGGCTAAAATTGTCGCCTTCGAAGCAATATCGGGGTAAACCTTTCCATGTAGAGGTAGGCTCATCGAGTGGAACCCATAGACACATCTTGCGATTTGCGTCTACAGTTGCATCTACTTTGTAATCACCTTCCTTTATTCTTGTGCGAGGTTTTACACGTGAAATAAAGAATTCATCGTCCATTCTTGACACTCCATTCAATTGCTTTCCAGGAGCCCAAGCATCGAAATCTTTGGGTAAATCAGCATATTTCGCATCCTTAATGTCGAGCGGATGGGTTGGAGTTCGCTGTGCAAAGGTTGTTGCGCAGGTTAATAATCCACATGCTAATAGTAAGCTTTTTTTCATAATGAGATTATAAATGTAATTTAGTTTTGATAAAAGTCGTTATCATTAACGATTAGAGTAGTTATCTAAACATATCTTTTTGTGTTATTAGCGTTGTTGCGTTGTTCTATAAAATCAATGTTGGTTGGTTTTAAAAGGGAAGTAGCAACTATCGTTTTCACCTTTGTTGATAGTTAGATAAAAAGAAAAATGTTGGTAAGAGCTATTGTTTAGCCCCTACCAACACCTTTTATTGCGCTATTATTTCTTTACTAATTTGATAGTTTTGTAGGTCTTTCCGTTCTTCACGATTTGAAGAATGTAAAGTCCTTTAGCACCTGTTACGCTCACGTTGGTAACTTCTCCTGCAGCAGTTGTTAGCAAGTTGCTTTGAACAAGTACGCCGTTTGCGTTCAACACGTTAAGAGTATAGGTTCCACCTTCAGCAAAACGAAGGTTTACATTCTCTACAAATGGGTTAGGGAATGCCTCGAAAGCAACACCATTTTCAACGCCGTTGATACCTGTAGAAGCTGTTACTTCAACCAATTCTGTCTTAGTTAAGGTTGCTTCTCCCCAGCGATTGCTTAGTGTTAGGGTTGCACCCACCTTGCCAGCGTTGGTATATGTAACGGTAGGAGTTGCGCCTTCAACACTTGGAGTGGTTGCTCCTTCGAGTGTCCATGTGTATGTTGGAGTTACTTCGAGTGTGCCTTCGATACCTGGATAGCCTAAAACATTGTTGTCTGAGTGTTGTGTTTCGTAGCTTGCAGTTGAGGTATTTTCACCACCACTACCAACAAGTTGAACTAAACTACCTGTCTTGTCTGCTCCACCTTTACCCAAGTTAGGGAAGGTTCCGTCGTTATTCATCTTTTCAAAGGTGAAATATCCTTGCAAACCTTCGGGCACTTCATTTTCTTTGTAACCCTTCATTGCAACTTGAACATCAGCTTCTGTAAGTGGTTTGTTCCATATTTGGATTTCATCTACACTACCATTGAAGCCGCTCTTGTACACACCACCGCCACCAATAAAGATGTTAGCAGGTTCTGAAGCCTTAATTCTATTATCTCCTCTTGTTTCTCTTCGTTTAGAAGAAGATTGATAACCTGAAGCCACTTTCTTACCATTTACGTACATTTCGTGTAGTCCGTTATCATGATGAGTGATGGCTAAGTGATACCAAACGCCTACTGTCATTGGATAATCCTTTGTCATTACATTTGGATTTGGATCATTGTGATCTTCCCAACCCATTGTGTTAAACGACACTTCGTTAGCCATGTGCCCTTTCCATTGTGGACGAATTTGAACCCAAAGGTCTCCCCAGTTGTTGTGAGGCCAACCATCTTTCACAGTATTTTTGCTGATAAGGTTAGTTCCGTCCTTATCATGTGCAAACTTATCTGCCTTCACCCAAAGAGCATAAGTGTAGCTATTGCCTGTTTGAAGCTCTGCAGGCATCATGAACATGTTAGGGTCTGCGATGACTAAACCACGAGAAACTTTTCCTTTTCCTTCTGTTGCAGTTGCAGAATAAGTTACATTCTTGCCTGCTTCAACAGTTTGTTTGTCGGCTGTAATGTTTGTGATTTGAGGCACTGCACCTGTTGCTTCTGGTGTGATTTGCACCTTACCACGAATTACATGGGTCTTTCCTTCAAAGTCAGTAAGCACAAGATCGTAAGTACCAACTTCGTCTAACTTAGTTGTTATGCTTGTTTTATTTCTGTCACTATACTCCACTGAGCCTGTAGTTGAGTTGAGAAGCTTCCACTCTCTTGCAGGTTGTATGAGGTAATCTTCAAATTTTAGAGTGAATGTTTCGCCTGGTTTCACTACAGCTTTATCGATAACAACATCTGTTTTGGGTGAGTTATAAGGAATTTCCTCATAAGCTGTCCAGCTTGTTGCGCTCTTTGTTTTGCCATCTGCAGCGACTGCACGAACACCGAAGCGAACTTTTCTATTACCAATGTTAGCGATTGGCGCATCAACAACATAGGCAGCCCATGATGTTGTGGTTGTTAATAGCATCTCTTCTTGACCCTCTTGTTGGTAAAGAATTTCGTAATACCAAGTGTCTACATCTTCATTATAAACCTTATCGCCATTAGATTCATCTTTACTTGCATAGCGAAGTTTGAAATCTACTGTGTTATAAAGTCCTCTAATGATTTCTTTTTCTTCAATCTTAGGTTGCAATGGGTTGTGAGTTGTTTGTGGGTTGCGCACTGCAAGTTCTCCTATATGAAGGTCATAGTTCTCTGGTGTGTTCTCTACCACAAGACCAATCATTGCAATATCTGCACTTGAATTGATGCCTAATTGGCTCAATGTAGTTTCGAAAGTAGTCCATTCGCCTGCTTTAGGAGCGTTAGGAAGAGCTATTTCTTTATAGTCTGTTACATTATCTTTAAGACTTACAAAGATTTTAGCCTTGCTTTCTGTGCCGTTCATCACCTTGTAGGTAAGCGAAATTTTGTCTTTTCCGTCTACTGACAATAAGGTTTTAAAGAGTTTTACACGTGAGAATTCTGTTTTTCCGTGTAGGCTTAAGCATGAACCACCAAAGTAAGCATCGTCGAAAGTGAGGTCGGCGTTGATAAGATCGTTAACTATTAGCTCGCCAACTTGGTCGTTATTATTGGTAATCCACCATCTCCAAGTAGGCATAAAGTCTTGAGTGTTGAGGTTATACCACTTGTGGTTGAATGTAACCTTACCCTCGTTGCGGAATGAAAGACCATTACCTAAGTTGAAACGGGTAACGAATGGCAATTCGTTGATGGTTGATTTAGCTGTTAAGAAGGTTGCCAAACCATGGAAGTTCTTTAAACTTGCGTTAGCAAGTGTTGAACTTGTGTTGATTTCGGGACGCACTGCTGGGTTACGATAACCACCACTAAAGATCAATTCTTGCTTGAGCAAGTATGCCTTTTGGATAGCTATATCGCTTGTTCCGTTGTCGGTTGCACTCTGATGGATAAGACTTTGAGAGTGAGCACCCCAGAAACCGATAGATATTTTGCGGTTCTTTAAAGAACGCCAGTTGCCATTTTTCAATGCACGACCTTGAATGTCGAAGCCTGCATAATAGTCGTAACTGCTTCTTTCAAGGCTTTCTGCGGTACGTTCTGATGCAGCTAAGAGTCCATCATACCAGTTATAGTTAGCAAACATCATGTCTGAAACCTCATTACCTTTGCTTCCAAACAATCTGCTATTGTGCGAACCAAGTCCTCTATCATTGGTTACAGCACCGCTATCATTGGTTAAGTCGTACCAATGTAATTGGAATTCCCAATCTATTTCTTTTGCTTTTTTGTGACATTCTGCAAAGAAGTCGATAAGAGTATTCATGTCTCTTTGTGAAGCTGTGAACTCTGAATTGACTCCAAGACCATCAATTCCATAATACTTCATCAACTTTACAAGCTTCATTGAGTTTCTAAAGTGGCCTTGACCATCTTTTTCTGTAAGCTTTTTAAGTACAAGTGAGTGGTTTGATGAACCCCAACCATTAAGCACAATTCTTGCTAACCAGGGGATACTCATCACACATCCTACCTTAACACCATTCTTATGGGCTACGTCTGACACGCCTGCTGAAACACGCATCCATGGTGCTGTCCAGTTACCATGAATGTCTATGTAAGACCAAAGGCTAAAGTTATCACCCTCGAAGCAATAACGTGGGAGGGCTTTCCACTTAGAGGTGGGATCGTCGAGGGGTACCCAAAGACACATTTTGCGATTTGGATCGGCATCAGAAGAAGCCTTGTAATCTAACTCTGTGATACGCTTACGAGGCTTTACACGTGAGATAAAGAACTCATCGTCCATTCTTGTTACTCCTTCGGGCTGTGTACCTGGAGTCCAACGGTCGAAATAGTAAGATAATTGGTCGTAATTTGCGTCCTTAATATCCAACGGATGGGTGGGTGTGCGCTGTGCATTTGCGAGCGTACACGACATCAAGGCGCAAGCCAATAAAGTAATCTTATTCATAATCGGTTAATGAATTAAATTGTTAGTAATAAAATATCTGTTACGACTCTCTACAGCATCACTTTGCTTGTGTTGACCCTTTCGACAAGGGCTATTGTATTGAATCGTTTATTTTTTGCAGGGTTAGCTTTGCAAAAGCTGCCTTATTAATGTATAAAATGATAGTAGTTAGATGGTAATAGGGGTGTAGTTTGCTGATAAAAAGATAAAAAAATGGAAGATACCCCTATATATAAATAGGTGTAACTTCCATCTCTTTCTGTATATTATGCTTTAACTACTTCTTCTGATGCACGTCTTTTTCCTTTTTGCTTACCAAGTGTTAGGAAGGCAATAGGTGCTGCAACGAAGATTGATGACAAGGTACCAACGATAACACCGAGACTCATTGCGAATGAGAAACTGCGAATGCTTTCGCCACCTAAGAAGAAGATACACAACAACACAATTAAGGTTGAAGTTGATGTGTTGATGGTTCTGGTTAGGGTTTGGTTGATACTGTCGTTGAACAATGTTCTGAAATCTTGCTTTGGGTGTAGTTGCATGTTCTCACGAATACGGTCGAAGACTACCACCTTGTCGTTGATTGAGTAACCAATAACGGTTAGGATCGCTCCGATGAAGGTTTGGTCGATTTCGAGTGAGAATGGCATCCAACCCCAACATAGGCTATATACGCCTAATACGATGGTGGTGTCTACCGCAAGTGCAATGGTTGAACCAATTGAGAACGCCATGTTGCGGAAACGAATGAGAATGTAGATGAAGATTGCAAACAATGCAAGAGCTACACTTAGGATGGCTCCGTGGGTGATATCTTTAGCCACTGAAGGTCCTACTTTGGTACTGCTGATGATTGAACCACCTTCTCTAATATCTGGATTCTTGAATGATTCAACGTTTGGTTGAGATACAAATCCTGCTTTCTTCAATGCTTTGTATAAGATTGTTTCAGCCTCGTCGTCTACTGTTGGACTGTTAGATTCGATCTTATAGTTGGTTGAAATTCTTATAGTTTTGTGGTCGGTACCCAACGCAAGTGCGCTGGTGGTTGTGCCTGGGAATGCATTTGCAATGATTCCACGTATTTGTTCTGGCTCAACTGGGCGTTCGAAGGCGATAACATAGTTGCGTCCACCTGTGAAGTCGATACTTCTACTTAAACCTCTAACGGCAAAACTTACAATTGCTACAAGGATAATTACTCCTACGAAGCTGAATGTTTTCTTATAGAAGTTCATGAAACCGATGTGAGTGTTGGTCATTAGGTTTCTTGAAATACCTGTTGTGAAAGTAAGATTTAACCACTTTCCTTTGTTCATTCTGTTCTCGAATACAAGACGTGTTAAGTAAACTGCGGTGAAGAATGAACAGATAATACCAATAATCAATGTGGTAGCGAATCCTCTAATAGGTCCTGTTCCGAACACATAAAGAATGATACCTGTGATGATTGATGTGAAGTTGGAGTCGAAGATCGCTGAGAATGCGTTGCGATAACCTTCTGACATGGCCTGACGGGTATCTTTTCCGAGCTTCAACTCTTCTTTTGTACGTTCGTATATCAACACGTTGGCGTCTACAGCGGTACCAAGTGAGAGCACCATACCGGCAATTCCCGATAGCGTTAGAGCTGCTTGGAACGATGTTAAAATACCAAGTGTGAAGAATAAGTTAACCAACAATGCAAGGTTGGCCATCATACCTGGTGTGAAACCATACATCATCACCATGTAGATCATAAGAATTACGAAGGCAATACCGAATGAAACGATACCTTGTTGAATTGATTGTGCTCCAAGAGTTGGTCCTACTACTTCTTCTTGAACAATGCGAGCTGGTGCTGGCATACGTCCTGATTTAAGTGTATTAGCCAAGTCTTTGGTGTCTTCGATAGTGAAACTACCTGAAATTGATGATTGACCGCCATCGATTTCGCCATTAACACGAGGCGCAGAGTAAACAACTCCGTCCAAAACAATGGCAATTGCTTTGCCTGTGTTGGCCTTTGTAAGAGCTGCCCAACGTCTTGAACCTTCGGTATTCATTGTCATTCCTACCTCAGGAGCACCTGTTACGCTGTTAAATTGGTCTTTTGCGTCGGTAATAACATCACCTTCAAGTGGCGCTCTACCGTTTGCTGTGGTCACTTTAATTGCATATAAGCCGTAAATGTTCTTTGCTTTAATTCCTTCTTCTGGCTTAGCACTCCACATTAGCTTCAAATCTGAAGGCAATACTTGTTTTGCTGTTGCTGAATAGATGGCTTTGTTGATTTCGGCTGTATCACGAACGCTTGCAAAACCTACAAGGGCAAGCGCACCGTTTCCTGTTGTTTGAAGCATTGAAAGCAATGGATGAGCACGCTTTGCTTCTGCTATCTTAGCCTCGTCTGTTACACTTAGCTTTGCATTGCCTTTTTTGTTAGCGTTCAACTCTAACTTAGGTTCTGCTGCTTTAGCTACCTTTGCGGTGTCGGCAACAGCTGTTGTGTCGGCTGTTGTTTCACCATTTGCCAAGCGTTGGTCTAACTGTACAAGATAAGGAACTATCTCGTCGGAATTGAATGTTTCCCAAAACTCAAGGTTTGCACTTCCTTGTAGAAGCTTACGAACACGCTCTGGCTCACGAATACCAGGCATTTCGACCATGATTCGGCCTTCTTGTCCTTCTAACTTTTGAATGTTTGGCTGTACAACACCAAACTTGTCGATACGGGTACGAACTACGTTGAAAGAGTTATCAATAGCATTTTTAACTTCTTCTCTCAACACTTTCTCTACCTCAGAGTCGCTACTATTAGGCGAAATCTTGCCTTGCAACTGTTGAGTTGCAAAGATTTCAGCTAAATGATGACCTGGTGCATTCTTCTTAAAAGATTTAACAAACAACGAAATAAAATCGCCTTGGCTTGTTTCTTCTTCTTTCTTTGCTTCCTCCATAGCCTTCACAAAGAAAGCATCTGTTTTGTGGTCTGCAAGTGTTTCAAGAACATCTGGTACTGAAATCTCAAGAATTACGTTCATACCTCCTTTAAGGTCAAGACCTAATCCGATTTGAGTTTCTAAGCATTTCTGGTAAGAGTAGATGCCTAAATACTTAACAGAGTCTTTATAATCTTGCTGAGCAATAGGATCTTTTATTGCTTCTGCCTTGCTATCATAGTAACGAGTAGCAAACGAAAAAGACAAATAAAAGATGCTTGCAAGGGTCAATAAGACTGCTGTTACAATTACAATTCCTTTGTTTTGCATTTTGTTTTTATTATTTTGATTATTGTTTTTCTATTAGATAGATGTGCAAAGATACTATATTTTTATCATAAGTGAAAAAATATTTATAGTTTCTTGCTTTTTTTTTCTGCGTTATTTCGTGCGCTCTAAATAGCAATAAATGGGATAATGGTCGCTTAGGTCGATGCTTGAGTCGATCTTTGCGCCATATGGCTTGAATTCTTTCGAACACAAGATGTTATCAATTCGCACATACATTCCACTGCGATGATAGCTCCAACCGGGTCCGTTTCCGCTTTCAACAAAGGCGTTGGTGAGCGTTTTTTGCAAGGTGTTTAGAGCGTAACCATTGGGCCATTCGTTAAAATCGCCACACACTATTTGGGGCAGATGTTGGTATTTTTTGAGCACATTTGCCACAGCTTCTACCTGAATGGCTCTTTTCTTGGCTGCAATGGCCAACTTGTTGAGCAACAAAGTGCTTTCTTGTTTGGTTTCTTTTTTCGTGATGTTGCCTTGCACTATGTTTTTAAATCCTGCCTTATCGGCATTGGTCATGTTGTTCGATTCGAGGTGATTGTTCACCACTAACACGGTGTCTTTGCCCACTTTGATGCGGTATGCCACGCTAAGATTTACCTCACTATCGAAGGGAATGCGCTCGGTTGAGATGATGGGATACTTACTATACAGCGTTAACACGTCGCCACTGGTTTCGTGAACCATCTCACTTTGATAGGGATAGATGGGATTGAGGGTGGTAACTACTTCGTGTTCGATGCGCCATTTGGGGGCTTCTTGCAAGCAAACGATGTCGGCCTTGCTGTTGGCAATATACTGAACGATGGGGTTTTCTTCGTTTCTTGTGGTGTCACCAGGCAAGTATCCATAGCTTTGTATGTTGTATGAAAGTACTTTTAAACTGCCTTTTGGTGCCTCTTTCTCTATGTTTAGGGGTGCATATTGATGCGTTGGAGTGTAGCAAAGCACTAATCCAAGAATGGGAATGTAGCAGTATTTGAATTTCACCACTACCCAAAACACTAAGAACAAGGTGTTCAACACCAAGAAAACGGGGAACAACACGCCTGTTGCCGACATCAAAGAGTGCTGAATGGGGGAAAAGAAATAAGCATAACCCGTTATCATCATCAACACCACAACCGCCCAATTGGCTACGGCTATGCCTCGAGTTATAATGCCACTAAATATGTTCATCTGTTTAATTTTTTGTAGTTTAAATCGATTTTGTATGGGGATTAAAAAGAGAAAAAGGCGCCTCTTGCTTGTTTCAACCATGTGTTAACAATCAAAAAGTGCCTTCATCATATTATTTTTTACCTTGTTCGAAGAGACGTTGTTTCTCTTCTTTGGTTAAGCTGTCATAGCCGTTTCGTCTAATCTTGTCTAAGATGGCATCTACTTCTTTTTGCTCTTGCTTCTGCTTTGCGTTGTAGTCCCAATCTACATTGGTGTGATGTGTACTGCTTGAAGTGCCCTGATGCGGTGGTCGGGTGTTCGAATTGGTGAAGTGTTTTTTACCAATATTGCCGAAAAGGTTCATCACATCGTCTACACGAGCTGCCGAAGCAGGGTGTCTCTGCCAATATTTTATCAAGATAAAGCCAAACACCATACCGCCAAGATGCGCCAAATGAGCCACATTACTGTTGGTTCCCGACATAGCGTAGAACAGCTCTATGCCTGCATAAATCATCACAAACCACTTGGCTTTGATAGGAACTGGAATGGGGAAGATAAAAATTCGTTGCTCGGGATAGAGCATTCCGAATGCTAACAAAATGCCATAAACGGCTCCCGAAGCCCCCACTGTGGTCCAAAGGTTCAGTACATTTCCACTGTTGTGCGCCACTTTGGCGATGTCTGCGAACGAGAAATCGGGCAATTGGTTCTTCACTGCGAAGTAGAACTCACCAAACTGAGCTGCCTCTTGAAACAATCCTGCTCCTATTCCGCACACGAAATAGAAAAAGATAAATTTGTTTCTGCCAAAGGTCTCCTCAACAATTCCACCGAACATCCACAGCGCAAACATGTTAAAAAACAAGTGTTGGAAACTGCCATGCATAAACATGTAGGTGAAAAGTTGGTATATTCGAAAGTCGGGAGCAAGGAAAAAATGCAAGCCCAACAAGTCGTTTAGTCGGTATTGTGTCTCTCCTGCCAATTCAGATCCGCCATAAACAACAGTGGCAAGGAAGAGAATTATATTTATAATCAAGAGATTCTTGGTTGCGAATGGAATACTGCGCATCATAATTCTATTTTCTTTAAAGCTTTAATAACCGCACAAAAATACAAAAAAATATCGATTTTATACCCAATTAAGGGCTGTAAAGCGTTTTTTTAAGGGTTATAGCAAAGTTTTTCTTTGATTTTGTTTGTTTTATGAAATCTTATCTTTATATTTGCGAATGATTGTAGAAGATAAAGAGAACTCTTAATAAATAAATAATAGATTTTATGAACAAAACAGAATTAATCGACAGAATCGCAGCTGGATCTGACCTAAGCAAGGCAGCTGCAAAGAAAGCTTTAGACGCAACAACAGAAGCAATTAAAGCTGCATTGGTAGCAGGTGACAAAGTACAATTAGTTGGTTTCGGTACATTTAGCGTAAACGAACGTCCTGCTCGTCAAGGTATTAACCCTGCAACAAAAGCAAAAATCAACATTCCTGCTAAGAAAGTAGCTAAATTTAAAGCTGGTGCTGAATTAAACGACGCTATTAAATAATTAATAGTTTCAAACAAAAATAAAATAAGGCAATCGTTATGATTGCCTTATTTTGTTGTCCCAGGTGGACTCGAACCACCGCTGGCAGAACCAAAATCTGTAGTGCTACCATTACACCATGGGACAATTGCGAGTGCAAAAGTAGTGCTTTTTTATATTCCCTCCAAATTTTTCACGAACTTTTTTCATTCTCTTTTTTCCTCGTCGCTGCTTTTCTTTCCTTTTATCTCATTTCAAAAACCTTATAATATACTAATATTTAATTACTTACAAGGTTATCTTTTCTCGGTCTTCGCTCGTTTTATTTTCTTCAAAAAATATTCCTTTTCTTTTCACTTCTCACGCTCTTCTTTGTCAAGGGGAGAGGTGCCACTTCTTTTCGCTGTACAAAAATCTCTGCAAAATCACTCCTTTTCTGCTGTAAAAGGAGCGACATTTCACCTCAATAACAATTCTTTTGAACCGCAAAAGTGTTGAGTTGGCAAGGCGAGGTCGTCAAGGTCGATTTTTATTGGGAAAGCGAAGGGAGAGAGGGGGCATTTACGTTGAAGCGGAAAGGGAGAACATTTAAAAGAAAGGGGCAAAGTGCTTACTTTGTTTAGACTGATAGAAAAGAAGGAGAAGACGGGAAAGGGGAAATCAAGGGGGCGACTCATTGCTTTTTATTAGATGGTCAAAAGAGAAAAACAAGGCAAGAAATTAGATTATGACTGAACTCAAGAAAACTAAAAAAGGAACATTTTCCGCTCTTTTCTCCTCCATTTTCGGGGTGCATTTCAGGGGCTTTCGCACCTAAAAAAGGATACATTTTTTGCCAACTAAGTGTACAATTCTTTATTCATTAAATAATATTAATTTGCAAAACTAAAAGCATTTTAGGCAAAATATTCAACATAAAAGTTATATATTTGCACTGTATTTGCAAAAAGTGTAAAAATATAAATAAAAAAATCTACCTTTTTAAACTTCTTGAATAAGCGTTTCTCAGGAAATAATATTTAGTATAATTAAAATAAACGATTCAACACAAAATGACAAAATTAAATCAGAATGATTTGTTAGAATCATCGTTTCTAACAAAGAATAACTATGTCCAGCCTTGTTGTAGCAGTCTAAACTTAGAGATTGAACACCACATCACTGCAGGATCGAACAAGCGAATTGGCGGAAATGCAGGTCACACAGGCAACACAGGCACAGAGTGGCAAGAAGAAGAAGACGACAATTAATTATCACAAGTAAAAAGAACAGGATAGAAATTATTTAAATTAGAAATATGAATAAGTTGATAACTAAGCTATTCTTCGCTACAATAGCAATGGCAGGTTTCACTGCTTGCTCGCAAGATTTAACCGAAGAACAAAAGAAAAATATAAAAGAAACCCCTAAACATCTCACTGAATTCTTTGCAACCAACAGCGCAAAGACCCGCACAGGAGCCAAATACGTAACTATTCCCTCTGTTCTCGATGGCCTATTGTTCTATTGGAACAGCGGAGATCAAATTTGGATAGACAAAAACAATGATGGTACTTTCGTGAAAAACGATGGTAGCGACATTCAAAGCGGCAGCAAGTTAGAAGATGCTAACTTCTTTTTTAACGACCAACTCAACGCAACATCGTACAAAGTTCGCTACACTGGCAACAACAGCAGCGCAGCTAACGAGGTGACTTTCGCTGAAACTCAAATTCAAACTGCACCAAACGACGCCAGCAACATCGGTAAATATGGCGATTGTGGCGTGGCAGTAGCAACTAAAAACGCTCAAGGCAAATACCAATTCACCCTTCAACACAAGGCAGCCTACTTGGTTTTGAGCCCTTATTCAACCTATGGTTTCTCTTCTTCAGTAGGAGTTGTGGCTGTATATGTAACCGCAAGCAAGCCTATCAGCGGTAAGTTTGCCTTCGACGACAATGGAGTGGGAGAGGCAAAAACGGGTGCAAAGAACACCATTGCATGGTTCTACAAACAAGAACTACTTGGACGTGAGCACATATCGTCATACAATTCAAATTTCCGTGACCAACAAAACATGTTGCCTTTGCCAACAGCTGCAGACGTAACTCAAAACGGAATTATCATAACCATGCCTGCAGGCACCTACGAAGACCTTACTATTGAATATGGTTTAATAGATACCGCAACAGGAGGTTATGGCTATTACAAGCAAACATTTAAGAACAAGACCCTTGTAGCAGGCGAAAATCGTGTGCTTTCTCGTGACATCAAACTCGATACAGAATTCGATCCAAACGAATATTACGCATGGGACGCTGTTCAAGACGCATATTATTGGAAGGGCGCACCTAACAAATTGCGTGTTGGAAGAAATATGCCAAGCGAGTCAACTGGTTACGCTACATCATCAGCCGACCCACGTTTCCAAAACGAAACACCTGGAGGTTCTACCACAAGTGTAGCAGATAACACCGCAACTCGTGGTGGAGTATCAGCATTGAACTACAACGAAGCACTTTGGATGGTGCAAAAAGGAGCTGCAAAGTGGGACGAATGGAAGATGTATGTAATGAACAAACATCTTTATAATGGTGGTATTTGGATTAAAACACTCAAGCAAATTGCTTCAGAGAGAAGAGTAACGGTTGAGAGTCTCAAAGAAGGTTTCCTCGGAATGGACTTTAGAATGTGTGCATGCACTAACAACCCTCACGCTAAAAGAACATTCAACGACGCTGCAGAGAACTATGAAAGACCTGCGAAAGCAGACAGAAGTAAATATATGTTTATGCCTGCTGCAGGCTATTTCGGTCGACCAACACTGGCAAGTCAGCAAAATCTTAGAGTCATGTTGTTCTGTGGTGATCAAGGATTCTATTGGACTTCAAACGCAGGAATAACCGACAATAAGGGTGCAATGGCGTTTACTTTCCAACGTAACGACGTTTCTCCATTTGTAGACGGCGATCATTCAAGATACGATGCCGACGAAGCTTCACCAAGTTTCACGGTATCTGTCATCAATTTCGATAAGTACACAGGTGCTCCATACCTTGTAGATTTCAGTAAAACAGGTAAATTCCGCTTGAGATAAGCGTACCTCAATTCTCTATAAAACAACGAAAGCGACATCTTATGGTGTCGCTTTTTATTTTGATATGCCCTCGAAGCGCTCGCCTAACCGCAGTGCTTTTACCTACCAACCGCAATGCTTTTGGGCGTCAATAAAAATGCTATTAAGGGCTAAGGAGAATGCTTTTATTTGCAAGAAACAAAAAAGCACTCCGAAAAAGAGGATTTTCAGAGTGCCTTATGCGGTAAAAGAGAGTCCTTATGCAGTCAATTTAGACTTCTTAGGCGGTCAATTAAACTCCTTGGGCAGTCAATTTAGATTCCTTATTTGGTCAATTAGAATCCTTATGCGACAAAAGAGAGTCCTTATTCGATAAAAGCGACTGCCTTATGCGATAAAAGCCACTGCCTAAGGCAATAAAAGAGCCGTTGGCCTTACATCTTTTTATAGTAGGGCAAGCGGTTTAGAGGCACATCAATAGTGATGGTTCGTGCGCCTTTTAACACCCGTCCTTGGTCGTCTTTCCACTTTCCAGGAGGCAACACCACTGTTCTGCTTCTGCCTTTGCCCACCATTGGAGCCACCATATACTCACCACCCAACATCCATTGGTTGTTTATTTCAGCGTAACCACGGTTAGGGTAGGCATATTCTAAGCTTTGAACGATAGGCTCTCCCGTAATAGCCGACTGACGTGCGCACTGCAATATGTAGTGACCAAAGCTGGCATGGAGCTTCGCCATGTCGCAAACAATTTGCAAATGCTCGTTATCAAGAATGCGCCAAGGGGCTACCGAGAACTGCATCATAGGCATAAGGGCATGCACTTGAGCCGAACGCACGATGAGTTCTTGATCGAACGACTTAGAATCGATACCTAAAAAGGTGCCAAACGAGCCTCCACCAATCATATCAGGACAAGAATAAGCATAACCCAACAATCCTGCTGCAATCATATCGGGAGCAAGAAGGTTCACAGCCTGCCACGAATAATCTTTATCGCCCAAGCGTTGCACCAGTTCTTTTCCACCCATTTGCCAACCTGCACGATATTCGTTGAAAGGGAAATGCAAGCCTATTTCTGCCCATGCTCGTGTGTGCTCCACCGAGTTGAGGTGCTTATTGCCATACGACACAAGGTCTTTGCGGTCGTAAAACTGGTTATCTCCGCCATCAAACTTAAATCCGTCGATGCCATAGCTTTGTTGCATGTTGCGCAACTCATTGATAAAGTAGCTACGAGCATCGGGATTGGTAAAGTCGAACACCGCACTTTGTCCGTTCCACCATTTAATAATGGCGGGTTGATGGGTCGTATCTTTGAGCAAATAGCCCTTTTCGGCAAGCAATCGGTATTCAGGCGAGTCGGCAGTGACAAACGGACTGATCCATAACATCACCTTAAAGCCCATGTCGTGCAATCGTTTCACCATGTTTTTGGGGTTTGGAAAGCGGTCGGGCTTAAACTCAAAGTTGCCATAATAGTGTTGCCAGTTATCGTCTATCATAATAATTCCAGGCGGAAAGCCATTCTTCACGATGTCTTCGGCATATTTCAACACGTCTTTTTCATTTTGATTATACATCAATTCAATCCATGTGTTGTATTGAGGCATGGTGAAAAACAAGCTATCGGGCAACTTTCCACTTGGTGGGAAATGCGCTTTCATTGCAGCAACGTAAGCATCTCTAAGCGTTGAGCCGTGCTTTTGAGCCTCAACCACTTCAAAAGGCGAATCGATGTTCAACACTCCTTGCTTTACACTAAAGGTAAAAGGTTGGTCGCTCCATATATATCTGCCTTTATTCGAGAGCAATAAGGGCGAAACTTGGTTGTTGTTGTTTTGGTTAAAGAGGTTAAACGAGGACAATTCGTTGCCAAAGGGCATTTTAGAACCTAAGGCTGTGGCCCCTCCCCACCATCGTTCACCGGGCAAAGGCGTGATGTTGGTGACGTTTTGAGCCTGCGAAGCGAGCGCAAAGAAAAGGGAAACGAAAAGCGTGCGTGTGCGTTTATACATATTTCTTTTTGTTGTTAAGATGTTTAAGAGTTGTTTGAAGAACACAAAATAGACTGATCTACCACTTTTTGTGATGGTTTTGAAAGAGAGATATCCCTTTTAAAACACCCCCTTTCCCACCTTTTTGGGGGAGGAGAGGGGGTGAGTGGTGATTTATTTCGCTATATAGTCGAGTGTGAATGGTGTAGAACCCTTTTTCACAACCTCGTCGTTAGGCTTAATTTCGATGCCTTCTTTCAAGTCGATAACCACTTTATAGTAGCCTGCAGTAGAAGGAATGCGGAAGCTACCAGGGCCACTTCCTGCATTAGTGAACTTCGAGTTGAAAGCCGCATTGGGCAGTCTTAATGACTTACCGCTACGAGGATGGGTTACATAAAAGGCTACATCGCCGCCCCAACCAAAGTTATAGAAGGTGCCTTCGTATGTTCCTGCAGCTGTACGAGCAAGTGGAATAACCTTTTCGGCATTCCAAACAATGTCGTTAGCATCTTCTCTTGGAGCCAAACTCCAGCCGTCTAAATAGATAAACTGAGGATAAGCTGAAAGTGGACAAGCATAGAATTCGCCATTGAAGAGGTCGAGTCGGATATAATATTTGTCGCTTGCGGTTTTTAATGTCCATGTTTCATTGCCCACGCCATCGAACAAATCGGTGCTACCCTTGAACGAAGCAAGACTGAATGGAGCTGATATTTTTTGTCCTTCTTTTAGGTTCAACACTCCTTCGTAAACATAGTTGTTGCCTTGTTTCATGTTGAGTTGCTGACCATTCAAGGTTATTGAAGACTGCATTTCTTGTCCGTTGACACTCACTTTGCCGTTACTAAAGGTGAGCGACTTGCCCGATCCACTCACTTTCACCATGGTACACACTCCTTTTTCGAATTCAGCACGAATAGTGAAGTTGCCCTTATCGGTTACAGGGAAGCTCTTGCTCTTGTCGTCGGTGTTGCTCATCACAATGTTCTTGCCGTCCCAAAGGATGTATTTTCCTGTTGAAGGCTGTTTCAATCTGAATACTCCAGACGATGTACTGCCCCACATTCCCACTTCAGGATCGTCGCCATCGGGTGCTGTCCAAGTGAAATATTGAGCACCTTCGTAGCCAAATCCCTTCATCGCCATTTTGTTTTTAGGCTCGGTAATTTCGCCATCTTTCCAGTGACCCGATATCGTTCCTAAGATATAAAAGCGTTCGCTGTCGCTCAAAGGAGCCCAGAAATGCTTCTCACCCTTTGTTAGTTCGAAGGTAACAGGGTTGAAAGCCACTTTAAACGAGGCGTCGATATCAGCACCAATAACGATAGAATCTTTCGCCATAGTGGTTATTTCTCCATTAGAAACGCCCCAATACATGCCCGAATTGTCGGGTGTTGATGCCACAATACCTTTGGTGTTGGCTGGGAAGAAGATGTCGTCTGCCACAGAGAACTCATCACCATTCTTAACAAGAGGATAAACCTCGCCTGTTGAAAGGAAGAGATAAAGCTGATCAAAGGTGGGTGCCGACACGTTATTGATGTCGAATTCTTCAACCGCTTCGCCGTTTCTACTATTGTCGAGGCGCACTCTTAGCTTTAAATTTTCGGTCTTAGCGTTTTTAGGAAGCGACACAAGTAGGTCGGTATTCACGTTAAAGCTTTGTCCTAATAGGCTTTGTTGCTTGCGCACAAGGGTGTCGCCTGCAGAGTTAGTGATGGTTATAACGTATTGTTCTAAGTTGCGTTCGTCGGTCATTAGTCCCGAAACATTCACCTTTTCGCCATATACCAAGCCGTCTTGAGGTGTTATATGAAGGTCCATTGTGGGTTTCGGACCATTTTTTTCCATGTTTATAACTTCATTATTGTCGCTACATCCCACCAAAGCGATGGCCAATGGCAACACAAGAGAATAAAATATTGGTTTAAACATAATGTTATGATTTTAGTTATGCCTTAATAAATATGTTTGAATGGTACATCCATCTTAATATGAGGAGTACGATAATTCCCTGTACGGAAGCCTCTAATACATCGTAATAGTTGCCCAACAGAGGTTGAAATCCATAAAAAATAGAGTTGGTTATTGATGAAAAACTCACATGATCGCCCACCATATAGGCCATAAGTGAATTGGCTCCATAGAAACGAAGCCACATAATACCCTTTGTTTTGCCTTTAATATCTATCCAATAATAGGCTAACGCTATTAATAAAAGGCAGATTCCACCCGACAAAAAGGTCATTGAGGTAGACCAAATGTGCTTGATGATGGGCACAACGGGGTGAAGAAGGAACGACAAAGCAATGAGTGCCACACCCGAGAACAACAAAATGCGTACTTTTTTAAGGTCTTGTAGCTTCATTCGAAGTATCATTCCTGCCACACAACCAAGGTAAACGGTTACCACAAAGTTGAGCGATGAGAGAATCCAAGTGTAGTGATAGGAATCGTCCCAATACCAATTGTCGCCCTTCCACAGCACACCATCTCGCCAATGACCCAACACTTGTCGGTCGATCTCTTCGCAAATGTTTGCATCTATGGTGAAATCCATCTGTCCCCAGATAGCAAACACCGCCACATAGCCCACCAAACAGGCCATAACAACAGCCAATTGCGTGCGCCACGAGGTGTAAACAAAGAGCAAAGCCACCACCACATAGCCCACAGCAATACTCTGAAGGGTGTTGCTATAAAGGTGAATGAGGCGTGGATCGAACGACAACAAATTGCCTTGTGCAACCATTCCTAAAACCCATAACACCACAAATCGCTTTAAAAGACGCCACAAAAAGCCTTTATCGGCCTTTACTTTGCCTTGCTGATACTTGCCCATTGAAAAGGGAATGGTTATTCCCGACATGAACATAAACAGCGGCATGATGATGTCCCAAAAGCAAAAGCCCTGCCAAGGCACATGAGTTATCTGCCCAAAGACCATTTCTCCAAAGCTTCCAGGCGTGGGTTCGCTGGCTTCTACCCATTGATAAATAATGGGTTGGAAGAGCACTAAGAGGGCTAAGTCGGCCCCTCTCAGTAGGTCGAGCGATAATAATCGTCCCGAATGTGGCGCTGTTGCCTTGTTAAAGGTCTCTGTTGAAGAGCCTTGTGCCAAGCTGTTATCCCCCTTAGGGGTTGATGTTGTTGGGCTATTAGAGGTGTTTAGATGAGTCATTTTGTTGCTTTGGTATAGATTGAAATCATCAATAGGTGAGGCATTGCGCCTTCAACCAATTCTATTGAGGTGTTGTTCTTTATTTTTTCTTCACGAAAGTGATAGATGAGGTGCCTGCCTTAGCATCTTTGCTTTGAGCAATATTGATGCTGATGCCTAAGTTGTTATAACCTGTTGCGCTGTTCCACACATTGTTATTTGCCAACTGCACGGCATAAGCGGGTAGGTTTTTCAACTCGTTATTGCCATCGGGAAGCCACATCATCACCTTATATTTTCCTTCAGCAATAGTGCTTGGAAGTTTGAAAGTCAACTTAAATGTAGTGGTTTTCTCAGGCTGAATGGTGCGCAAGTCGATGCCACTAACTGCCTCATACTCGCTGTTGGTGCCCTCTTGAACAAGTACTATCACTGCAGGACGAGCGTTATACATCGATGCTGTGCCTGCATTGCCCATTGTTAAGTTTAAAACAAGGTCGCTTCCAGGTGCATTTTGCTCGCTGAACTCAGCTTTGCTCACATAGAGTCGATAGCCAAGTAGTTTCTTCATCTGATTTAAATAGCCTCCTGTTTTCCAGTTATCGAGCAATGGTTTGTAATAACCATCGTTCAAGAACGACCAGTGTAGGGTTTGAATCTCAGCTAAAGCCTCTTTACCCGAAGCCATTTTAGCACCCGAAGGCTTGGTTGTTTCGCCTCCTAATGGCACATAAAGAGCGTCTTGAGCCACATAACGCTTGTCTTTATCAACGTCTTGATAGGTACCCATATTGGTATCGTCGGTCATAAAGGCGTCGTTGTGGTGTCCAATGCGTGCTATTGGAGTGTTTTTAAATGCAGTTTCGAGGGTAAGAGCATTGCTACTGCCCACAAAATCTTGCTTATATTTAGGCGTTCTAACCTGAACACAACGCTCTTCGGGCAACACTTCGAGCCACTTACTAATCACTTGGTTGTAAGCTGTGGTGTTATTCAGATGATTTGACGAATAATACCACTCGCCCCAAGCACCTATAAAGCCTGCTTGAACGCAAGCAATGACTCCTACTTTGTGATGTAGAATGGGTTTAATTTGGTCGAGATGACGCAAAATGGTGCTCATCGGAGCATCTGATCCGTTTTGATCACTTGTGTAAGCAAAGCGCAAAATGGCTTTCATTCCTACCTCACGCACTCTGTCGAGGTCTGCTTCTACTTTGGTTGTAAAGCTTTCTGGCAAATCACTTGTGCGATATTCGGGCAGATAATACACCAACTGAACCAATGTTTTACCATCATTTCTTATCTTTTTAAGAGCTTGCAAGGTAACGGGATCGGTAGAATTGGTTTCCAACAAATTGTAGAAACCACGTTCGGGGTTGGCAATTTCGGCATTGCTTAAGCCTAAATGAACAGTTTTTAGAGCGGTAGGTGTGGTTGGACGAGGCTCTACAACGGGGTCGCTTCCTTTGCTATCGCTTCCGCATGCCACAGCCATAAGTGCCAATGCACCCAACAAAATGTTATGTAATGTCTTCATATTGTTTTTTATTTGGGCTCCACCCAAAGCGCAAGAGCTTAGGTGGAGCATATTGATTATTGATATCCTGCGTTTTGTTTTACTGCACCCTTGCCATCGATAATGGCAGATAAAGGAAGAGGATACAACTCTTTATACTCTTCAGCATAAGGCGAATTGTTGATTTTCTTTACCCATTGCACCAACTTATGATGTCTAATGAGGTCGGAACGGAACTGTCCATTCTCGCACCAGAACTCGTGCCAACGTTCTATTAACAATGCATCGAGCACCTTTTCGGGGGTATTGAGGTTGCTTGCAGATAGATTATCGAGCCCAGCACGTTGTCTAACGACATTGATAAGGCTCACTGCCTTAGCAAGATCGGCACCTGATGCACCTGTTTTTTGCGACAATGCTTCTGCCAAAGACAAATAAACATCGGCATAACGATATAGAATGAGGTCGATATCCGAATGTCCTCCACTTGCACTCACACGTGGATCGTAACCCATCTTCAATGCAATAGGACCCATTGCCAATTTAGATTGAGGAGTGTTGCGGTCGATCTGTTCGCCAGTTGAGCTCATATAGCTGGTGAGCAACTTTGTTCTGCGCACGTCTTTAGCCTCGAATGAATCGTAGAACGCCCATGTACTGGTTACAGTTGCCCATCCTCCGCTCATACCTCCTTGTGCAAAGTCGGTAGGAAGCACCATCATGTGCCACTGATTAACGCCTGGTCCATCGTAAGAACAAGGTAAAGCATAGATAATTTCTTTGTTTGCGCTGCCCTGTCCGCCGAGTTCAAACATCTTTACATAATCTCTTTGCAACTGATAGCCATATTGTGGGCTCATTAACTCGTTTGCTACGGTCTCTACTTTGTTGTAATAGTCTTTGTTTACAGCTGTTTCGTGCAAATAAAGACGTATGAGCAACATCTTAGCAAAGCCGCTACTGAAACGTCCATACTCTGCTTTATTAGGCATAGGAAGGTGCTCTGCAGCAAACAACAAGTCGTCTTCGATAAACTTCACCTGCTCTTCTCTTGACAAACGGGGTAGTGGTTGCTCTTTTAAAGGATTCTTCAACACCTCTAATGGAGCGATAACCAATGGTCCGTACATATCATAAAGAGTGTAAGCGAGGAACGCACGAGCGCAACGCACTTCGGCTTCGTATTCCTTTTTCTTGCTATCACTGATAGGAGCGTTAGCTATGTCGTCGAGAGTGAGGGTGCAAGTACTTATTTTATTGATGTATCCACCACTATAACTTGAGGTGTTTCGGGTGAAATAAAACCAAGTGATTTCTTCGCTTGTGGGGAAGAAATTAAGCTCTGCAGCCATCTTTTGGGCTCCAAAGTCGCCTGTTAAGATACCAGTTGTGCAGTCGTTGATAAACATCACACCCCTTTCAGATGGCGAATATATTCCATCCCACCAATCGCCACGCAAAGGTCGATAGCAATCCATCACCAAAGCCTCTACGTCACTTTCGTTTTTAGGGAAGTTATTGGGATTGATTTCAGAATAATCAACAGGCGTAAGGTCTGAGCATGCTGTGGTAAAAGCCATAGCAGCCATAGTAAATAATAGGGTTAAGCCTTTTATCTTTTTCATCGTCATACTTTTTTAAGGGTTAGAATGTTACATTGATACCCATGCTATAGGTACGAGCATTGGGATAAGAAGCTGCATAATAGTCGGTTTCGGGGTCTAATCCCTTATACGGAGTGATGCAGAATAGGTTGTTTGCGCTAAGCGATAGACGAACACGAGACAACACTTTGGTGCGTGCTATCCATGCTTTTGGCAACGTCCAACCAAAACTTATGTTGGTTAAGCGTATGAACCACGCACGTTGATAATACCAATCGCCTGATGTGTAGTTGTTTCCCCAGCCATTAAACGAAGTGGGTTGGGTTGTAGAAGGATTGTCCCAAGTCCAACGATCTTTAATCTTTCTCAACGCATTGTAGCCATATCGAGCCAAATCTCCACCGCCAAGACCATAAGCCATCTCTGTAGGATCTTGCATTCTACGACCAAACATACCATTGAGTTGAATGTTCAAGTCGAAATCTTTGTATTTAAATGTATTGGTAATACCTGCTAACCAACTGGGATCTTGTGAGCCTAAAAGCACATTATCAGCATCATCAATCAAGCCATCGGGCTCTCCTGTGAGCACAAAACGACCATTTTCGTCTACAATAGGTTGTTTGTTAGCATCACGACGATATCCATTGATGTCTTTAATAACGAGTTCTCCTGGACGTAAAAGAGGTTGTGCATCGGGCACTTGCTCTCCAATTTGGAGGATATGGTCTGCCAAACGAGTGTAGATAGGACGTATTGGGTCGTCTACTCGTTCGTAAACGCCAGGCTTCCAGTCGGGAGTACGCTCCTTCCAACGGTCTTTATAGGCAGTGAAAGTGAAGTCTGTAGACCATTTAAAGTTGCGTGAGTCGATGTTTTTGGTATTAATCGTTAGCTCAACACCCGTACTTTGTGTTTTTCCCACGTTGGCCATCACTCGTGTAATCTCTTGATAAGCATTCAAAGGCTTGTAGTTCAACAAGTCAGAAACCACCTTATGATAGAATTCAACGCTGGCAAGGATACGATTATTCAAGAAACCCATATCCAAACCCAAGTTCCATTCAGTGGTAGTTTCCCATTTTAAGTCGGGATTAGCCAATCTTGAGCGATACACACCCATCACTTGTGAGTTGTTTTCTTTATTGAAAGCAGCGTGTGCAGCATAGCTTGTGAAAGCGTTTGTACCAATGTCTGAGTTACCAGTTTGTCCCCAACTCAAACGCCATTTAAGCATACTTAGCCAATGAAGGTCTTTCATAAAGGGCTCTTCGCTCATCGTCCAGCCTAAAGCAACAGATGGGAAATAACCCCATTTGTGGTTCTTTGCAAACACACTGGCACCATCTGCACGCATAGTAGCAGTGAGATAATAGCGGTCTTTCAAGATATAGTTAGCTCTAAAGAAATAACTCTCCATGTTATTTTTGCTATATCCCGATCCAACACGCTTTTGTCCTGCTCCAGCATCAAGGTTATGATAGCCAAAGGCGTCGGTAAGGAAGTCGTTATTACCTGCTCTTGAGTTCTTAAATTCGAATTGTTCGTATGATGTACCAGCCAAAAGCAATAACTTGTGAATGTCTTTAAAGGTACGATTGTAGCTTGCAGTAGCCTCTAACAAATATTGATTGTTGTCGTTGTTATACACATCTGCATTTCCATTGGTGTTATGTCCCCACAAAGTTGTTTTGGGTTCGTAGGTTCCACGGAAGAGACTGGTGCGGTCGATACCTGCATTCAATTTCAAACTAAGTCCTTGAATAGGAGTAGCCTCAAGGAAGATGTTACCCAAAAGACGGTCTGTTCTACTCTCGTCGATGTTGTTGAGCAACGAATAGGGGTTGGGTTGAGTTCCCAATAATGGGTTGATAGGATAGGTTCCTGTAACAGGATCGAAGGCTTTGATATGAGGTCCCATTTGAACGGCAGCTCTAATCATTCCCGATTTCTCCCATCTTTCGCCACCAAGCTGTGTGTTAGCGTTATCGATGCGAGTGAGGGTGAGGTTCAATCCCAATTTAAATATGTCTAAGAACTTTTGGTCGATATTTGTTTTAAGGGTGTAACGGGTCATTCCCGAATTGCGAATAATACCTTGATTATCGAAATAATTAAGCGAAAGCATATATTGTGTAGCCTTCGAACCACCTCTTAAACTAAGGTTATGTTCTTGCACTTGTCCGTTTCGAGTGATAAGATCCAACCAATTGGTGCCTGCTCCTGCTGCTGCAATTTGCGCTTCGGTGTAGGGTTGAGTGTAAGATAAGCCACCTTTAGGCGATCTAATGGCAGCCTCGAGACTCTTTCCTCCCCATGGACCAACGCCGTTTTCCCAAACCCAATACTCCCAAGTAGATTTGTTTTTCTCAACCATCCACTCTTGAAGTGATAACATGTCGTAGTTATCAGAGTATTTTTGGAACGAATAGTTATACGAATAGTCAACCTGTGGCTTACCTTCAGCACCTCGTTTAGTGGTGATAATCACCACACCATTTGCCGCACGAGCACCATAAATGGCTGTTGCCGAAGCGTCTTTAAGCACCTCAACTCGTTCAATGTCGTTAGGGTTAAGGAAGTTAAGCACACCTTGTGTTCCTGGATTCATACGATCGTTCACACCTTGAGGCTGATCGATCTTTGCAATAGGAAATCCGTCTACAACATAAAGGGGGTCGTTATTGGCGTTCACCGAGCCTGCTCCACGCACCAAGATATCGAGTCCACCACCTGGCTGTGCTGAGTTTTGGCGAACATATAAACCTGCTGCCTTTCCAGCTAACGCATGAGCGGCCGACGCAACACCTGCTAATGCCACCTCAGAGCCTTTCACTGATGATATAGCTCCTGTTAAATCTCTCTTTTTCATGTTGCCATAACCCACCACAACCACTTCGTCTAACGAGTGATTGTCTTCACTTAGGGTTACATCTAAACTGGCATTCGCTTTCACTTCTTTAGTGACAAAGCCGATGTAAGAAACTAATAAACTACTACCTGATGGTACTGTTAGCGAGAACTTGCCGTCGATATCGGTTATTGTGGCTATCTTCGAGCCCACCACTTGTATGCCAGCGCCTATCACGGGCTCGCCTTTGGTGTCGTGAACATAACCTTTTACTACGATTGTTTGCACTGGAGTTGCTGTAATGGGAGCGGCAACCACGTGGTTTCCTCCTTGCATTTGAAGTGGAAAGCACATCGTTGCTCCACTTGCAATGAGAAGTGCAGAGAAGCAAGATTTCATGTCATGGGTTACTTTCATAATCATTTATGTTTTTATATAGAATAAAATAATTGTCAAAAGGCGGAGCTAAATTTAGAAAGATTCTACAACAACGAGGCAATTAATTTTTATATTTTAATGTTTATAATCAATAATTAAACTCAATAGCGCACGCACATCTTCTTTGTTCTTTTCACTATTCACCTCATTGTCAATGCTTTTTGCCGTTTCTGCCCATTCTTCTTTTTTGTGGAAAGTGGCAGGGATAAAATAAGAATAAAGCCTTTTCGCTATGTTTCAGCCACATTTCACCCCTTTCAAAGGCAGTGCTTTTAGGCATCAACCGCAATGCTTTTAGGCGTCAATAAAAATGCTATTAAGGGCTAAGAAGAATGCTTTTTCGTTCTCCATTTATACAACTTTTATTATACTTTATATAGTTTTATTTCACCCTATATAAAATTATTTATACTTTTTTATTTTAAAAGGAGTATATTTGCAGCGATAACTACAATTAAATATTTAATTTATGAAAAGAATTTTACTATTTCTCTCGATGCTTCTTTTAGTGGGAGGCACAACCATGGCGTTCCTCAACGGAGCTTATCCCAATTATTTAGCGCATCTTGCTAATAACGAAAGTCATTCTGCAACGAACCAAGTGCGTGGCGTTGATCAACGAAATGGCAACAACGCAGGCTCGTCTGCTCTTGATGTCGTTACGCTTAAAAAAGACAATGCCAACACTCAAAACCTCGAACAAGAAGGCACTCAACCTACAATCACTTTCACAACAAACAAAAATGTTGGCGAAGAAATAACCCTATATTTTAAAACTGCAGAAGGCACTGCAGTGGAAGACATCACCGTTGAAGGCGCAACTTTAGTTAAAGATGGACAAACTACACCTGAAGGATTAACTGTTAAGACCTATACTCTTACTGCACAAACAGTGAAAATTTTGGGCGATTTAAAAACGCTCTTCTGCAATAATAACGGCATCACCTCGATAGATCTTTCACATTCTAAGTTGGTAATTTTATCTTGTGCATACAACTCTATAACCGAACTCAATACAAATGGCAACAACAACTTGAGCAGTCTTAATTGCGAAAATAACCAACTCACTGCATTAGATGTGTCTACCAATAGCGAATTAACATATTTCACTTGTAATTACAACGAGATATCTACCCTCAATCTTCCTCAAAACAACAAATTATTGTTCTTGGCTTGTGCTTACAACAATCTAAAAGAATTAAATGTTTCTAACTTTAACGAGCTTGTGGACCTTTCTTGTTCAAGAAATAAACTTGAAAAACTCATTGTCAAAGACAATCCTAATCTCAGTACAGTAAGTTTCTTTAATAATCCACTTTCACAGATTGATTTCTCTAATAATCCCAAACTTAATACTTTAGAAACCTATTCTAATAACTTGTCGCTTGCTCAAATGCAGCAATTGGTGAACAACTTGCCAACAATAGACACCAGTGCAGGCAAAAAAGGAAGTCTTGTTGTGGTGCCAACACTAAACGGCTCTAAGAACTTTTCTAACCAACTAAAAGATTTAGCAGTTAGCAAAGGCTGGGAAGTGAAAAATACTTCAAGAAAAGTAGTTAACGAAATTCCTGAAGTTACCTACATCACTTTAACCATAGACAAGAACATTGGCGAAGAAATTCTATTGATACACGATATAAATCCTATTTCAATATATGCAGACATCGAAGTGGAAGGCGCAACATTAGTGAAGAGTGAACAACAAGAAGATCTACAATATTTAAATAAAAAACTCGTATCTAACACCTATCGTCTTACATCAAAAACCGTAAAAATATCGGGCGATTTGTCGCTTTTATATTGTCCTTATAACGATATCACATCTATAAATGTTGCTAATACTGATTTAGAATATTTGATCTGCGATCATAATTTAATTAAAACAATCTCACTAAAGAGCAACAATTCAACTACTTTAAGCACCAATAACCCTCCAATCAAAACATTAGAGGCTACACAAAAAAGCAAACTAAAACAGCTCATTTGCGATAATAACCAACTAACTGAATTGGATATCCCTCAAAATAATAGCTTAGAGTATTTAAATTGCTCTAACAACAAGTTGAAAGAGTTGAGCATCTCTAATGCCAAAGAGCTTAAATGGCTATATTGCGAAAACAATGAGTTGACCTCTTTAACTGCCACAGATAACGACATTTTGGAAATAATAGCTTGCTATAACAACCAAATATCACAGATAAACATTGCGAATAACCCCAATCTAACTGTGCTTGAGTGCTATTCTAACCAAATTAGTCTTGCTCAAATGTTGCAATTGGTGAACTACTTGCCCACACTTACCGATCCTTCTGAATACGATGGTATATTGGCTGTGGTGTCAAGTGCCAGCGATGGCAACGATATGTCTGAAGAAATACAAGATATAGCAAGAAGTAAAGGTTGGAAAGTAGAGGGCGCAGACAGATTTCCTTTGAGCGTTTCTACTATCGAGTACGACGAAAACCAACCCCGAAAGGTATTCGACCTTAACGGACGTGAGGTGAATGAAAACCAAGCTAAGGGCGTTGTTATTGTAAAACAAGGCAAAAAGACTTATAAAAAGGTGGTGAAATAAACATCACCAACCTTATAAATAAAGGAGTGAGTTCTAACAAAATAGAACCCACTCCTTTGTTTTTCACCCTATTTATAAGAGTGCTTTTGTTGCGATATTATTTGATATACACTTTCTTAAATGTGCCGTCGGCATACTTAATGATGTTGATTCCCTTAACAGGAGCGGTGAGACGCAAGCCGTCGATGGTGTAGATACCTACGATGGTGCTGTTGCTTTCGGTAGCAATGCGCACAATTCCTGTTGTGGTTTGTTCTTTCATAGACACAGCAAGTAATGTAGGAACAGTTCCACTCTTAAAGTTCTTCACCATAAGACCTTTCAATTGTTTACTTTCATCGATAGCCATCTTATGCTCGAATAGGCGGAATTGGTAGTTACCATCTATTCCATCGGCACGCATATCTCTGCTGTGAGAGCGTTTAATACGGCCTAATCCATGTTTAGCAGTGCCTTCGCTTGATCCATACCAGTCGTAAATATAGAAACGACTAACATCTCCACGTGAGTTATCGCTGTAGATAGGAGTGACTGAAAGACCGCCACTTCCGTCGGCACAGATAGCTAATAGATATAGTTCGCTGGTGGTGATAGGTTCTTCAAACACAAGATTTCCAGGGTTAAATGTACTCTTCAATACCAAAGCATTGTTGCCACTGAAGTCGGCTAACTGATAATCGTTACCCGCAGTTGTGGTGATTAAGCCCGATTCGTCGCACAAAGCACCTTGTTCTTGAACACCATTGGTGTAGAGCACCCAACCTTGTCGGTCGAGAGTTTGAGTGGTATGCTTTTCTGCTGTGCGTGCTTCTGCAATGATATCAGCGTTCCAACCTTCTGCAATAGTTACAGGAACAATTCCGTTTTGAGATTTCTTCACTGCTGGTTCAAACACTTCTACTTCTGAAAGAGCAGGGTAGCTAAGAGGATAAAGAGTAGAAACTACTGCCAAATATTTTGCTTTTTCAGGCTTAGCAAAATAGTGAACAAGTGAAGATTCTTTCTTAATATCGGTAAAGGTGTGGATAGTTCTCCAGTCAACACCATTCTCACTCAACATAATGTCAATGTCTTTGTTAACAAGAGCTTGTTCTTCGTTGTCGTTTTCGCCCATATTGTTATCAGGAATACTTACCTTGATCTTTGAAATATTAAAGGTAGTGGGTGACTCGAAGATAGCCCAGAAGTCTTGACGGTTCTTACATGGGTCGTCAAACTCTTCGAAACCAAGTTCTTCTACATTGCCATCAGTTAGCTGAGTGGTTGTTTTAGAAGTGTAAGGAACGTTGTAGCCATAAGCTTCAGCATATTTTCTTAAATTAGCACTCATGCCTTTCAACACGCTTTCTGCATTAGGATCGTCGGTGATAACAGCAAATTCGCATTCTTTAGAAGTGCCTCCATTGTCTACAACCACTTTAATTAGAGATGTGCCGAAGCTGTTTTGAGCCGTAACAGGGAAGGTGATAGTGCCTTCTGCTTGGTTTTCTTGAGCTTGTCCAACGCTTGCTTTACCTCTTACCACCTTCACTGTGTATTTAAATTCAGGTGAACGAGGATCGCCATTTAGGTTATATTTAACGGTAACGTCTTTCTTTTCGTTTGCATTCAACACCAATTCTTTGGGTGCTTCTAAGGTCATGTTACTCAAATTGGCTCCATATACCTCGAATTCCCATATTCTTAGGGTGATACCTTCGTCTGAATAAGGATTCAACTTCACATAACGTGCTCTTGTAGGAGTGATGTTATCGGTCTTAACATTGTCTTTTGCACGACCCTTTTCGTCAACAACAAGAGTCCAGTTTTCAGCGTCTTCGCTCACATAAATGCGGTATTTATCGAAGTTTTCGTTTTGTTCAGGACCCGACTTGCAGTCGAAAATCTTGAAACCATACAAACGATAAGAAGTCTTCAAGTCGATAACACATTCGTGGTTGGTACCGATATGACACCATTTAGCCGATACACCAGCAGGGTTTTGCACACCATCGATGATGTTAGCAGGTGTTTCTCTGTTGTTGGTTGAGCCGTTGAAGCTCTTCACAACACCCTTAATAGCCACGTTAGCAACCGAATTAAAGTCTGATTCGCTCAACACATCGAAAGCCGAGAACTTTTCTGTTGTAGTGCCAATAGCGTTAGTTACCTCTACTGTAATTTCTTGTTTGCCTTCTTTAAGGGCTCTTACTTCGATTTGAGGACCAACCAATGAGCCGTTATTCACCACTTCTAACGAAGCAGGAAGCAACCACTTAAATCCTGTTGGGTTGCCTGTTGCAATGGCTTTAAGAGTTACTTTTTCGCCCACTTTGATATAACCTTTCGAAGGTTTCACAATCACTTTAGGCGCAGTGGGTTGAGGATAGTTTGCTTCTAAGGTTTGAGCAGCTCCCTCAGAGCCGTCTTTCATCACAGGAACAAGTTTCACATCGAGCTTAAGGTCGTTGGCATTGCGTTCGAACTTAGGCACATAGAAAGCCTCATCACGGGTTTGTCCCACCAAAACATCATTGCCAGTAGAGTTCTTTGTGTAAACATCAAAGTGGTCTAAGTCGCTATTTTCTGCCCAATCCCATGTCAAACGAAGGTCGCCTCCGTTATCTCCAAGAGTGGTGTTGTTAGCAAAATTGGTGATGTTCATTGCCTTTGGTTGATAGTTTGCAGGCAACATTGAAAGCTCGCCGAGCCACAATTTATAGTCGAAAATAAGGCTTTCGGCTTTTAAGTTGAGTGCCACCATATAAACAGTTTTGCCGTTTACTTGGCTCAAGTCATACTCGTCGATCGTCCATTCGCCTTCTTGTTTGCGTGTAACGTTGCTCAATGTCACCAAACCTTCAGTGACACTACTCTCTGTTCCCAATTTCACTTCAACAGTATTTTGCGAAGTTGTTTTATAAACAAGGCGCAACTTGCCACCATCGGTGATATTGATTTGGGTTTTATAGAGGCGCATAAGGTGATCGCCTTGTGTGAGCGAAGCATCTATTTTGATAGAGTTACTACCATTATAAGCCACGTCCCAATCGATAGTTGGGTTTATTCCGTTGCCATTTTCAATCCACCAACGCCATGTAGGCATCACGCTTTGCATACCAGAGTGATACCAATCTTGTGTATTGCGCTTTTGTCCTTTCACAAAACGATGTTTACCCACACCCACACAGAATGAAGTGGTGAAGGGAAGAGAGGTGATTGCAGAGCGTTCGAGCACACATCCCGACATACCTGGCCATGCTTTGTAGCCCGATTCGGTATCTGCTTCGATAGAAGGGTTCTTTGAACGGTTCACCCAAGTGATGTCTTCGTTTTCGAAGGTACGACGAATAGCACTATAAGCCACGTCGCCTTGTGCATCGGGAGTGCCTAAATAGTCCTTAACATTGTCTTTCCAAATGCGTTCTTCGGGGCAGAATAGGTCTACAGAGCCCACATGTCCGTCTTTAGGAAAGGCCTTTCTAAGGTCCATACCAAAGCCACACAAGCCTGCATACACTGTTTGAATACCGCCATAAACCTTTTTATAAACGTCACGAGCATTGCAGTTGAAGTCTGGTGCCTGACTTCTATAATCGCCAACGCTACCATATTCGAGGAATTGTGATGTGTTGATATGTGTCTTTAATATCTCTGCATTAGGATAACCACTGGCATTATACCATTGAATTTCCATGTTATGATTGCCGTCGGCCTCTGCATATGCGTTGAATTCTTTAATGAATTGAGCCCACTCAGCAATATGTCCACGAGTGGTTTCTTCGTTGATAAACCAACCTTCGAAACCTAAGTATTTCGCAATTTCGTAAAGTTTCTTAGCAAATACATATTTTCCTCCTTCTTGAGTAAGCATCTCTGTCACCCAAGCACTATTGCCTCCGAAAGCGTAAGGAGGGAAAAATATCTGTCCAAGAACCTTCACTCCACTTTGATGGGCAGCGTCGATAGAGCCACTTGGTGGTGGAATGATTATACCTTCTGAAGCCGAACCAGCCCAATAAACCAGCTTATCCATGTATTGCCAGTAGGTGGGTTGATAGCCAAGGAAGTTGTTAGCACCTTGCGAAGGGCATAAACTACAGGTAGGGAAGAGGATTGTTGCGTTACAAACTTGTCCTTCGTAATATTGGTTTTTGTTGGCTTTCATGAGCTGAGGCTCTTGAAAACGTGTTGCCAAAGGCACCCTACTGCGGTTGAATTTCGCATCGGGATCGGTTTCAGGACTCCAGTTTTTCACCTTTGCAGGATGCCAACATCCTCCATAAGGCTGCTGGGCTTTCATGACGTTGCATATCAGCAACGACACAGCTGTTAAGCATATCCATCGATTAAACTTCATAATAAAATTGTTTTTGTTAGTTATTACTTTTTTGATATCTATTTTTTTCGTTTCAGTAGGTCTTGTAAAAAGCTGTTTTAAAAACTCTTTTTGCTACTCAACCTATAATGAAATAAAGTGCAGCCCTTCGTCTCGAAGAACTACACTTGTGCTTTTTAAGCAAGAAAAACTATTTAATAAAAACTTTTTTTACTTTGCCATTAGATAGCTTCAAGATGTTGATTCCCTTAACAGGTGCGGTTAAACGCAATCCGTCGATGGTGTAGATACCAACCACTTGTGCTTCGCTATCGTTGTTTACGTTGTTTATTGCTGTTGGAATAGCTGTTTTAATAGAGGCTGCAAGAACGGCAACAGACTTACCAGCAGCTGTGTTTCTCACCTTAATAGCCTTGAGTCGCTTTTCAGGATTGATCTTTATTTTGTGCTCAAGAACCTTGAATTGAAGTTGAGAAGAGTAGTCGCCATCGTTAAATCCACGACCATTTTCTCTCTTAGTCTTACCCAATCCGTCTTTAGCTACATCTACTCCTGCCATGCTCCAGTCGTCAATTCCAAAGCGTTCAGCATCTCCTGAGGTTTCATCTTCATACACTGGAACAACCATCATACCGCCTCTTCCGCCTGTAGAAAGCACCAATAGGTTCAATTCGCTACCATATTGAGGTGTTTCGAAGGTGAGTTTAGGGAAGATAAAGCTGTTTTTCAATACCAAAGCATTGTTCTTATCGAAGTCGGCTAACTGATATTCGTTGCCCGATGTAGCGATGATAGTACCCGAATTGTCGCAAAGTGCGCCCTCTGGTCTCACTGCTGAGGTATAGAACACCCAACCTTCGTAGTCTAATGTTTCGTTGGTGTAGGTACGAACAGGCTTGTCTTCGGCAATAACATCGGCATTAAAGCCGTCTTCTATCTTGAGAGGAATCACCTCAGACACTGCTTTTCCTGTTTGTTCAAAGGCTTCTACTTCGGTAATAGAAGGGTAGAAATAAGGATTAAGGGTTGCAACCACTGCAAGATATTTCACCTTTTTAGCACGAGGAAGAATGTATTGAAGGGTAGATTCTTCTTTGATGTCTTTGAAAGTGTAGATCGTTTCCCAGTCATTACCATTGTTACTAACCATGAGGTCGATGTTTTTATAAACCAATCCCTCTCTATCGTTGTCGTCTTTACCCTTGTTATTGTCGTCAATAGTGATCTTTACCTTTGAAATATCCCATGTGTCGGTTGCTTGGAACACGCTCCAAAGGTCTTGGTTGTATTTAGAATAGAAATATTCTTCACCAAAAGCAGATGCAGAAAGGTCGCCATCTGTTAGCAATTCGTTTTCGTATGTGCTGTAAGTTTCGTTGCTGCTATAGTTAGCAGAGTACTTTCTCACTTCGGCTTTCACACCTTTTAAAATGTTCTTAGCTGTTGGATCGTCTACAATCACATTGAAGATGCGCTCTTTAGTGATGCTTCCGTTGCGCACAAGCACCTTTACTTTTGAGTTACCGATCTTTGTTGAGGCTGTGACGGTGAAGCTAATGGTTGATGTTTCGGCATGATGTTGAACATTGGTGATGGTTACATCGCCCTTATAAGGAGTAACCTCGCAGTCGAATTGTGCAGAACGTTCGTCGCCATTCAACATATATTTCACTTCAACATTGCGTTGTTCGCCTGCATTGAGAATCACTTGGTCGGGTGTTTCGATAGCCATCTTACTCAAGTCGGCTCCCATCACCTCGAATTCCCATATTCTTAGGGTCATACCCTTTTCAGAATAAGGATTTAATTTCACATAACGTGCTTTGCGAGGAGCGATATAATCGGTTTTAACATTGTCGTTTAAGCGGTTCTTTTCGTCCACCACAACAGTCCAATGTTCGTTGTCTTCGCTCACAGAGATGCGGTAGTTATTGAAGTTTTCGTTCTTTTCAGGACCCGACTTGCAGTCGAAAATCTTGAAACCATATAAGCGATAAGTGCCCATAAGGTCGATAACGCACTCGTGGTTGCTGGCAATGTTACACCATTTTTTATGAATATCGGTTGGGTTTTGCACACCATCTATAATATTAATAGGTGTTTCGCTGTCGCTTGCAGAGCCGTTGAAGCTGTCTACTCTCTTCTTTAATGCCACGTTTTTAATGTCGTTAAAGTCGGCTTCGTTCAACACATCGAACACCACTTGTTCTGTTGTTCCTGTGCCAATAACGTTGGTTGCTTCTACTTTCACCTTTTGTGCGCCTTCTTGTAAGGCTCTCACTGCGATAGAAGAAGAGGTGAGAGGAGCGTTGTTTACAGGCTCTAACGATGCAGGAAGAGTCCATTTCCACGATGTAGGGTCGCCTGTTCCGCTGGCAGTTAGCTTCACAATGTCGCCTTTTTTAACGTAGCTGTTATTGGTTTTGATGGTGATAACAGGCTCGGTGAGCTTAGGATAGTTCACTTTTAGGGTTTGAACGTTGCTTTCTGATCCGTCTTTCATCACAGGAACCAAACGTACGTTCACTGCTTGGTCGGTGCCATTGCGAGTGAATTTAGGCACATAGAAGCCTTCACCACGGGTTTGTCCAACAAGATGTTGGTCGCCATTGTCGTTCACAGAATAGACATCAAAGTGATCGAAGTCGGCATTATCCGTCCAATCCCATGTCAAACGAAGGTCGCCACCCTCTTCGGTTAGGGTTGTTCCGTTGGTTAAGTTCGACACATTCATCGCCATTGGCTGATAAGAAGCGGGCAACATTGAAAGCTCGCCTAACTTCAATTCGTAGTTCGATACATCGCTGTTGCTGTTTAAGTCGAGCGCAATCATGTAAATGGTTTTACCATTAAAGCTTGCTAAGTCATACTCGTCTACTGTCCAACCATTTACATTGGTTCTGCTCACATTATTTAATTGCTCTAAACCATTGTTGATGTCGCTCTGTGTTCCTAATTTAATATGAACAGAGTTTTCTGTGGTTGTTTTGTAAACAAGTTTGAATTTACCGCCATTAGTGATGTTGATTTGGGTTTTATACAAGCGCATTAAATGACTTCCTTGGGTTAAGAAGCCTGCTACTTTTACGCTGTTACCAAAGTTATAGGCATCGTCCCAATCAAGACTCACCTTGAGTTGACTGCCGTCTTCTATCCAATAACGCCATGTTGGCATGATACTTTGTGTTCCAGAGTGATACCAATCTTGTTGATTGCGCTTTTCTCCTTTCACAAAACGATATTTACCCACGCCCACACAGAATGATGTGGTGAAGGGAAGAGAGGTGATTGAAGAGCGTTCGAGCAAGCATCCTGAAATACCTGGCCATGAACTGAATTGCGATCCGCTATTAGAAATGTCGGCAGGGTTACCATTTCGGTTCACCCAAACAATGTTTTCGTTTTCAAACACTTTCTTAGTGGCTTCATATGCTTCTTCTCCATTGTCTTGAGGAGTGTCGAGAAGGCGTTTAACTCTGCCTTTCCAAATGTGTTCTTCGGGGCAGAATAGGGCCACAGAGCCCACGTGTTTGTCTTTTTTAAAGGCTCCTCTCAATTGGTTTCCATAGCCTGTCATACCTTGTTGCACGGTTTCTATTCCACCATAGATCTTTTGCATGGTTTCTTCTTCGGTGCAATGAAGGGTTGAAGCCATATTGCGATAGTCGCCTACCTTACCATAATCGAGGAATTGTGAGGTGTTTTTATGAGCATTGAGAATTCGTGTGTTGGCTCCTGCAAAGGCTTGATACCACTGAATTTCCATGTCTTTATAACCTTCTTTATCTGCATATTCGTTGAATTCTCTAATGAATTGAACCCATTGATCAGTGCTTCCGCCTCCTGTTTCTTCGTTGATAAACCAACCATCGAAACCAAAGTATTTGGCTATTTCAAAGAGTTTCTTTGCGTAAATGAATTTTCCGTCTACACGGGTGAGCATTTGTTGCACCCAAATACGTTGTCCTCCGTAAGCTGAAGGGGGAAAGAATATGTTACCTAACATCTTCACTCCGCTTTGATGTGCTGCGTCGGTTGAACCGCAAGGGGGTATGTTGATGATGCCTTCGTTGGCTGCTCCTGCCCAATACACCATCTTATCCATGTATTGCCAGTAGGTGGGTTGGTAGCCAATGAAGTTATTTGCGCCTTGAGAAGGGCACAAACTACACATAGGATACAAAATTGATGCGTTGCAAATTTGGCCTTCATAGTATTGGTTTGGATTGGCTTTCATGGCCATAGGCTCTCTAAAACGCTTTGCCAAAGGCACTCTACTTCGGTTGAATTTGGCATTAGGATCGTTCGTAGGACTCCAGTTCCTAATGTCATTAGGATGCCAACAGCCATTATAAGGTTGTTGCGCTTTTACTGAATGGGTTAACAATAAGGATAAAAACGTTAACCCCATCAACTTGATTAGTTTCATAATAGTATTGTTTATGTTGGTTATTCGTGTTTTTGAATAAGAGTGTTGGCTGTCTAAGTTTTGATTTATAGACAAAAGATAGAGTAGTTTTTTATGCTCTAACAACAGGTTATTCGTTTATTGTTGCCCTTGTTTTGGGGCGTAGTTTTAGGTTATATAACAGATTGATTGCTATTATATAAACATTTATAAAAGGAAATTTACTGAACGAAAAAGGTACTTTTTATGCTGTATAGCTATTTTTTTAACTGCTTTAGTTCGTTTCTTAGGATTTTAAGTGCATGGTAGATGTGCGACTCTACTGTTCTGATCGACACGCCTAACACATCGGCTATATCTTCATTTCGCATGCTATAGATATAACTCATTCTGAAACTTTCTCGGCATTTCTCGGGCAATGCTTCTATCTTCTCTTTGATGATGTCGCCCAACTCGTGGTTTTCTATCTTCTCAATAACCATCTTGCTGTGGTTATCTTCGAGCATGTCGAGCTGTCGTTGGTGCATCTCTTCGATCAAAGTGATATATCCTTGGGTGGTATTGCGCTTGTTTATCACGTTGATACAACGTGTATAAACGGCACGATATAAGAAGGAATGGATTTTGTCGCCTAAGTCGATGGTTTCTTTGCGCTTCCAAACATCAAAGAAAACTTCTTCTACTACGTCTGCAGCATCGTCATAACCCACTATCTTTTGTGCATAACAAAAGAGCATAGGATATGATTTTTTGAAGAGTTTCTCAAAGGTAGTCTCAAAGTTTTCTTGCATTGTCGGTTTGCATAAAAAATACCTTGCAAATATAAGTAAAAAGAATGAAAGGGCAAAATGTTTTTAAACCTTTCGTATCTTATTATAACATATAGCTGTTAGGGCTCTTTGTTTTGGGTCTTTTTCTGTTGTTTTTTACCTATTTTTGAAAGGTTCCTCTTTTTCATCTTCGCTTTAATCATCTTCTATCTTTTCTTTTCATTTTATAAAGAATAAATAAATGATGACTATAACTATGGGCTGTTGATATTGTGGATAAGTGTTGATAAGAGGTCAAAATGATGCTTTTTGGTGTAAGTTTTCCGTGTTTTTGATTTCCAAAAGCTGTATAATTGCATTTTGATGGTCAATGTATTGCAAAGTTATGAACATTATTAACAGGTGTTTTGCACTGCTATTGCGAGGTGATGGCGATGACTTGTTGATGCATGTCGATAAAGTGTGGATAATAATGAGATAACTCTGTTGATATAAACAGCTGATTTTTAGATGCTTAGTGTTTGTTGATAACTCGCCAGTTTTGAGCGATTTTTAAGAAGCTTTTAAAGGGCTTTTCAGACAGTTATCAGCAAGGTTTTCAACAATTGCAGTGGTTTTGACTCGAAAAAGCAATGAGAAAGGAGAATGAAAGCAGTGCTGTTAATAACTAATTATATCCCTTTTCCCCGTAAAGGCTTTGAGCGTGTGGCGGAGTAGTTTATTCTTTTTTCTTATACCCCGTACGACGGGGAGCGAATTTCTTTTAGGATAATGGAGAAAAAGTTATCTAAGATAGATGCAGAGAATGTATTTTGTTCTTCTGTAAAATATAAATTTCGCTCCTTGTTGTATTGCTTGTCTATATTCGCAGTTTATTCTTTTCCTTCCATCAAATAATAAAATATCCCCCTCGAGCGTACGGGGTGCCTCCGTTGTAGGGGGTTTCTGTTGTATAACAGAGTGAAGTTTTATTAAAAAAAATAGTATTATGAGATAGATAAAATACTTTTTACCTACTTGATAATATAATAAACGTTAAATAAATAGATTTATATCAGTAGTTCTATATTATATAATGTTATAATAGTAACTAAACAGAATTAATTAATTTGAGTCAAGGAATAATATTTATTTCTATTACTGCAGTATGAGAAATTTAATCATTTACAGGAGCTCATCGCTCATGAAGTTGATTTTAGCCTCTACAATTGCGTGCTCATCAGCACAATATGCGAGCGCTAAATCGAATGATGCAAAAGCAGAAAAGCCAGTTGCATCGCAGTTTATTAACCAACAAGCTCAAGCTACACAACGTACTATTACAGGTGTTGTAAAAGACGAAGAAGGCATGCCAATGATTGGTGTGAGTGTTGTTGTTAAAGGTACTGGTAAAGGAACAGTAACCGACATGGACGGTCGTTACACTATTAAAGTAGACGGTTCACGTTCAACCCTAACTTTTTCTTACGTAGGTAGCGTTCCTCAAGACATCGTTGTAGGCGACAAAACCAATATCGACGTGGTGTTGAAAGAAGAAAAGACCATGTTGACAGGCGTTGTTGTTACTGCAATGGGTATTATGAGAAAAGAAAGTTCGCTAACCTATTCTACCCAAAAGGTAAAAGCAGAAGACCTAACAAAGGTGCAAGATCCTAACGTTGCTAACAGCTTGGAAGGTAAAGTGTCTGGTATCACTATTACACCAAGTGCTGGTGGTGCCGGTGGTGCATCTAAAATTATCCTTCGTGGTAACAAATCTATTAATGGTAACAGTTCTCCTTTGATCGTAGTTGATGGTATTCCAATGACCAACGATACACGTGGTAAGAGAGGAATGAGTGGTGATGGTTTCGAATATTCAGGTATGACAGAAGGTTCTGACCCACTATCAATGATCAACCCAGATGATATCGAATCGATCAACGTATTGAAAGGTGCTAACGCTGCCGTTCTTTATGGTTCTAAAGCAGCTAACGGTGTTGTGATGATTACAACCAAAAAAGGACGTGAAGGTAAGCTTGATGTGAACTTTACATCAAACGTAACTTTCGACTCTCCATTGTTAACACCAAAAATTCAAAATACATACGGAGCAGCAGTAGACCAAAATGGTTTCTTATCTCCACTAAGCTGGGGTGACAAACTATCTTCACGTGCAGACGGTGATTTAGTGATCGACGCTCCTCTTGGTACACAATTTACAGAGAAGACTCACAAGGTTTACTTGCGTAATCGTGCTAACGACGACGTGAAAGACTTCTTTAGAACAGGTGTAACAACTAACAATTCAGTTTCAGTTTCAGGCGGTACAGAGTTGATGCGTTCATATTTCTCAATCGGAAATAGCCACGCTAATGGTATGATGAGAGAGAACTCTTATAACCGTAACTCATTCGCTTTCCGTCAATCATACGACCTTCTAAAAAGAGTTAAACTCGATGTTTCTTTGAACTATGTAGAAACAATAACAAAGAACCGTCAAGGTGGTGGTACAGTGCTTAACCCAATCTATCACCTTTACACCATGCCAAGAAATATCGACTTAGGTTATTATCGTAATAACTATGTAGAAGACGGATCATGGATGTCTAACTACCAAAGCTATTACAAAGACTTAGGTAATAACAAGTTTGAATGGAGACCAGCTGAAAGAGTGAAGTTGAATGGTCCATTACAAAACTGGGCATACCTATCTAACGCTAACAACAACCCATACTGGCTTCTAAACCAAAACAGAGGACGCCAAAGCGAAGACCGTTTGTTTGGTACAGTTAGCGCAAACATCGATATTTATGATGGCTTAAGCTTCCAAGCTCGTGTGAACTATACTAAGACTCACTTCAAGAGCAACAGCAAGCAATATGCAACAACCTTCTTGCCTTCAAGCATGCACGACTTCGGTCGTATGTTTGATAACTCATCAACAGCAACAGAAATCTACACCGACTATTTGTTAAACTATAACAAACAAATCAAAGATTACTCTGTTTCTGCATCAGCAGGTTGGGTTGGTCATACACTAAAAACAACTTACAAGAACACAGACGTAACAACAACTTACATCGATCCATTGTTGCGTAAGCCTTCTACCGACGTGAACTACTTCGAAACAAACGCAGGTGGTATGGGTGCAACAACATCAGGTAAGTCTTCAAGTTGGGACAAAGCGTTGCTTTTCACAGCTCAAGCTGGTTGGAAAGAAACAGTTTATGTAGACTTCTCTTATCGTCAAGACTGGTATCGTTTGTTCAGACAACTATACCAAATTGGCTATGCAGACAAGCAAAGCTATGGCTACTTCGGTCTTGGTGCTAATGCAATCGTTAGCAACTTAGTGAAATTGCCAGAGTGGTTTAACTACATGAAGTTCCGTGTTTCTTATTCAGAAGCAGGTAACTCGTTCGCTGATGCAGGATTCTACAGAATCTCTCAAAACAGAAGAACAGGTGCTGTTAATGCTAACAACTACAAGAAGTTCAAGGCAGTTCCTGAAGTTATGAAGTCGTTCGAAACAGGTATCGAAACCATGTTCTTGAATAATAGACTTAGCTTCGACCTTACATATTATAATGGTGTAATGGATCACTTGTACATGGAAGGCTCAGATGCATCAGGTATCCAACCATTCACATCTGCAAAGGTTCGTAACCAAGGTTTCGAAACAACTATCGGTTACAACTTCCATTTAGCTAAAGACCTTAACTGGAGAACAAGTTACAACGTTTCTTACAACAGTAACAAGATCCTTAAGACTGCTTACAACGACCAAGGTAAAGAACTTATCCAACAACAAGTTGTAGGTGGTACATACATCAGATATAAAGAAGGTGGTTCAATTGGTGACATGTATATCCACGATTTCGAAAGAGATGCTAACGGAAACATCGCTCTAACTAAGTCTGGTGCACCTCGTTTCAAGAGCTCTGGTCAAGATGCTGACTTGATTTACGTAGGTAACATGAACGCTAAATGGCAAATGGGTTGGAGCAATAACTTCAACTATAAAGACTTCACATTGTCATTCTTGATCAATGGTCGTATCGGTGGTAAGGTTATTTCATTGACAGAAGCATACTTAGATCAAAACGGTTTGTCTCAAAGAGTTGCTGATGCACGTCTTAATGCAGAAAGAAACAACATCGTTGCAACAGACTACAAGAACGCTCCAGGTATGCAATTGAACGACGGAAGCGGACGTATTGTTCCAGTTGAAGCATATTATAAGGCTATGGGTGCATCAACCAACCCATACAACTATATATATAATGCAACCAACTTCCGTTTACGTGAGTTGTCATTAGGCTACACATTCCGCAACCTTCTTGGTCAAAACAAGAACTTGAACGTTGCATTCATCGCAAGAAACCTATTCTTCTTGTACAACGATAGCCCAGTTGACCCAGACGTTTCATTATCAACAGCTAATGGTTTAGGTGCATTTGAATTGTTCAACATGCCATCTTCACGTTCATTTGGTTTGTCATTGAAACTTAACTTCTAAAACATAACAGAATAAGAATATGAAAAAGTATAAATTTTTAGTAGCATTTGCTGCTTTTGCAGGAACCTTATCGCTACAATCTTGTTTAGACTTTGATGATCCAGGAGCAGAGTTCGACTCTAATACCAAGAACATCGAGAAAGTTACTGAACGTGGAGAAGTAGATAATATTCCTTACAAATTAGATATAACAGGAGATCAAGCTGCTGCCGTTATCGATAAACTTCAAGATTATCTAAATGGTGGTCGTGCTGCACAATTCTCACTAAGAGGTGGTAAGAACGGTGAATATCCAGGAGAACACCAATACCAATTCCAGTTCTCTTTAGGTGTAGACAACTACGCTCAATATGCAGTTATCCCTCACCAAAACTTCGTTTACTCTAAAGTGTTGGTACGTTCAACTTACGACATCGCTCCTAAGTTCTACGGAGGTGCTAACGGTTCGTTTGGCGAAGTGCGCAAAGCAGCAGTTCAATTGTTGAACCATAAGTCGATCGACTCAATCCCTGAGATGAAAGCCGTTTATCTTCTTATCTTCAACACAGCTGCACTTGAGAACGCAGACATCTATGGTCCATTCGCTTATCAAGACGTAAAGACCAACAAACAAAGTGCTCCTTACAACTATGATAACCTTGAAACCATCTACAAGTCAATCGTTGCCAACATCGATACAGCTGTAGCATGTTTCAATTATTTCCCAAATAAGAGAGCAGAATACAAGGATAAATTGGTTTCTTTACTAAAAGAAAACATCTTGATCACTAATGACGAGGCAAACAATGCAACCGATTTCGAAACATGGAAGCGTTTTGCTAACTCATTAAAGTTGCGTATGGCGATGCACATTGTAAAGGTTAATCCAACTCTTGCAAAGCAATGGGCAGAAGAAGCAGTAGCAAGTGGAGTGATTGAAGACACAAAGCACGAAGTAGCTTTACGTCCAAACCTAATCGGTTTCACCAATCCTCTAATCAATATCACTAAGTGGGGCGACACACGTATCACCGCTTCGTTGGTAACATTGTTAGAAAGCTTGAAGCATCCTTACTTAGATGACAACTTTGCGCTATTCACAAAGAACGATAACCTTATCGTAAACAACAACACCAACGCAAAACTTGAAGCAAATACAAAGGTAGTTGGTATTCGTTCAGGTACTCACACAGGTGACGGACAAGGTTATGATGGTAACCAATACATCGCATTCTCAGGAGTTAACCCAGAGAAATTCCACGGAGTGCCCTTGTATGTTATGAAGCTTTCAGAAGTTTGTTTCTTAAGAGCAGAAGGCGCAGTACGTGGTTGGAACATGGGAGGTTCAGCAGAAGACTTCTACAATAAGGGTATTCTTGCAGCGAACTGCCTTGATCGTGAAGACAATAGTGTGAACTATGCAGGCATGATGGCAACCTATATGGCACAAACAAACGCTACACCAGTGACCTATGTTGACCCAACAGGCGATACAGAAAACATCGAAAGCCCAACAAAGATCGGTGTTAAATGGAACGATGCAGACTCAGAAGAAACAAAGCTTGAGAAGATTATTACACAAAAATACATCGCAGCTTATCCAATGAGTTTCGAGGCTTGGGTAGACTTAAGACGTACAGGTTATCCTAAATTGTTCGAGGTTCTCAATGCTGATGAATCAGACGGAAGCTTGAATCAAGGCGACATCATTCGTCGTTTACCATTCCCAGGACGTACAGATCCAGCTACACAGGCAGACATTCAAGCTACAGGTTTGAAGGCATTGAATGGCCCAGACGTTGTAGGTACACGTCTATGGTGGGATGTTAACGCACCAAACTTCTAATATATAATAGGTGGGGACACTTCAATTGGCAAGTGCCCCCACTATTTTATTAAACAAGAAATTATTTTTTTACTATTTAATAAACTTAAAACAACTCTTGTATGAATAAAAAATCTACAATGAAGATGTTGATGCTTGCAGGACTTCTTTGCGGTGCTCCAAGCACAATGAGTGCTCAAGCAACAAACAGTAGCACATCAACTACAATCTACGACTTTTCTAAATTTGGAGATCAAAGCTTGTTAGAACTTTTTGAAAAGGCTGAAAAGGCAGGTAGAAAGTTCCCAACTAAGCAAGAACTTATCGACGCAGGAATCTATGATGAAATAGAGTTCGTGCGCTCACACGTTCGCAAACGTGAAATTCTTGATCGTCAAGATCGTCTTGTTGGCGGTACTTATCAAGAAAGAGATTTATTTATGAACATCCCAGCAGGTGCAGGTTCAACAATCGGTGGTTATCCTTCTAAAGACTTCGCAAGCGATAACTATTCTATGTGGAACTACACAAACCTCTTCGGTTCATGGAACCATGGCTTGTTCCAAGCACCAGGTTCATGGGCAGATGCAGCTCACAAGAATGGTACCGACATTATGAGTGGTATTAAATTCTTCGACACAACAGGTGGAAGAGGTGGCCATGCAACAGGCTGGGTAGGCTTAATTAAGACAAAGAACGACAATGGTGAATTCAAATACACTCGTCCACTTATCCATCTTTTGCAATTCTTAGGAATGGATGGTATCAACTATAACTTCGAAGCATCAGGTTATAGCGATAACGATGTAGTGAAATTCCACCAATCATTATATAAATACGCAGCAGAACAAGATTTTAAGAATTTCCATATAGTTATCTATACATTCTCTTCAAGCTTGACAGGTTACAATTCAAGAGCATTGTTTGGCGAGAATAATGTAAAGACAACAGACTTGATGTTGAACTATGATGCAAGCGACTTCTCTTACAGCATGGCTCAATCAGTTCAAGAAGCTAAGCGTGTTATGGGTACAGCTAAGGGCTTGTATGCAGGTGTTTGGATTGTAGATATGAATAGAGGTTGGAACCGTCTTAATGCAACAGGTGCAGAAGAGTGCGGTATTTGCCTTTGGGGAGAGCACGCTCAAAGCCGTTTCTGGTCATATAACACAGGTGGAAATGCACAAGAACGCATGACCAACTACCAAATGTTGTTGGAAAGAGGCTTCTCAGGTGGTAAGAGAAACCCAGCTGATCGTCCTGGAATAAGCAGATTTGGAAATAACTGGGAATGGTCAGGTACAACTCCTCCATTGTCTACTTTCGCAGGTTTAGCAACATGGATTCCTGAGCGTTCAGCAATTAAAGGAACTCTTCCATTCAGCACATACTTCAATACAGGTGCAGGAGCTGGGGTGAGTGTTTTGGGGCTCCAGCCCTACGGTAGTGTCT
>ERZ773233.136-NODE-136-length-55413-cov-8.347484_pt1 | contig 55413 bp, 40 predicted proteins | sample MGYA00580991_ERZ773233 | MGnify/ENA primary metagenome ERZ773233 (study PRJEB29015, sample SAMEA2738178) | human oral metagenome | biome: human oral; feature: human-associated habitat; material: saliva | place: China | collected 2161 ...
TTCATGTTCTAACTCTTGCTAACTCGTCCTTTATCTCTTCCTTTTTCACCTTCATCTCTCACTTATATCACCCTTATTTCTCGTCTATATCATCACTAAAGGAAATCTTTTTCAGCCTCATCAGCACTTAACATCTACCTACAACGCCTCACCATTCACGCTCTTTCCTTTGCATCTCACCTCTGTTTGCACTGCACCTACAAGCACTTAGCAAGCTATCTACCCTATAAAAACAAGGCACCCCCTGCCTTATTACCAGACAAGGGGTGAGAAAATAGATTAGAGTATTATTTATGTTTATTGGTTTCTGTGTTGTGTTTCTAACTGTTATAGGTGTGAATACTGGTGCCTTGAGCCGATGGAAGGTAGTTAATTCCCCACCAACACATTTGTAACAGTAAGAATCCTACGACGAGAATGTAAAGCGAATACTTTCTATTATGCGTAGGAATAAGGCGATAGTGCATATAAAGCAGGTAGGCAAACCATGTTATTGCCGCCCAAGTTTCTTTGGGATCCCATGCCCAATAGTGTCCCCATGCATCCTTTGCCCATAGCGATCCGAAGAGCATTCCTATGGTTAAGAAAGCCCAACCCACGCAAACCATTCCGTCGATGATGCCAAACTCTACCGAAGCATCAAAGCGATTGCAGGGCGTTTCGGCATTTTCGGGGTTCAAAGGGGCTGTTTCTGCATCAGAACTACTAAGGTTTTGCACCTTTTTATAATGTCGATGCGCTTTGAAAAGAATGTAAAGTGCCATGAGAGTAGATGCTCCAAAGAGCGCATAAGCAAACATATACACAATGACATGAGGCGCAAACCAAGGACTTTGCAATGCTGGCATCATGGCTTTGGTGTGTATTTCGGGCTTAAAGAGGTTCACTCCGATGAACACAAGCGCAAGAATTGTTGAGAAAGAGAGAATCCAATGGTATTTACAACGACTGTAAACGAAGATTCCTATCAATGGAAGAAAGAACGAATACCATAGTCGTGTCTCTCCCATTGTACGCATTGGAGGACGTTCGAGCGTTATCCACATCATCAAAATGTAGGCGAAGAACACCACAAGACCAATGCTTGTAGCTATTACCGATTGTGTTAAACGATTGCGCCAAGCAAGATATGCGCCCGCAATCCATAACAAAGCAGCAACTAAAGCGAAGTATATAAAATAGTCCCAAATCATAAATAATCGTTCTCCTTTCTATCTTTTAGGGTCTCTTTGCCAAACCTAAAGAACATAAGTAAAGCACCTAAAAGCATCATTCCGATACCAATATAAACAAAAGGAAGCCATGGATCGGTTATTAACTCAAAGATACTCACTGTGCGATTCTTTCCAAAACTCTCGTCATAGCTAAACTGATAGATCTTCCAACCATTGACTGAGAAGGGCTTATTCACCTCAATTGTGGTTTTATAGTAGTCGCCTTCTTCGGTATAAATCTCCACTTCGCTGGCATATCGCTTTGGAGTTGGAATCTTCATCATCGTTGTCTGACCCTTGTCGGCACGCACTTTTTGCAGTTCGGCAGGGTATTTTTCGAGGATAAAACGATGTAGTTCGATGGCAAGAGGCAGTTCTTTAAGATGTCCATGCTCGTCCATTGCACGCCATTCGGCTTCTCCTGACATACAATACATCTTTAGCTTTTGAATATCTGCAGAGCCTAAGGTTCCACAAACGATCACAATAAAGAGTCCTAAGTGTGATATGACGCTGGCAAAGCGTTGCTTTTTGAAATGCACAAGGCGTTGAAGTGTTGCCAAACCAATGGTGGTTGTCATCCATAAATAGATGAGAACGAAGGGCCAAAACGACAACATATTGGTTAAACCGATAGGATCTACGGCTTGTTTTCCACTGGAAACCTGACGTGTTAAGCCCATAATAAAGGTGAGTATCAACACGAAAAGTATAGAGGTTGCTGCTGACTTGGTGCTCATGAGATAGCGAATAAAGTAGACTTTCTCACGCATCCAATAGGCGGTTCCTATCAATAAAAGGTAGATGAGCAATGCAAGTGCATTGGCTGGGAAGGCGAAAAGCTGCCAAAGTATTCCTCCTGTGATGAGCTGAAGGATTGCTCCTATCACAAGAAGTCCGCACCCAATGGCGATTCCTTCACGCAATTTCCAAGGTTTTTGCCACATTCTTTTTTCGTTATTATTTAACTTGTCAAGAGTAGTTACGGCTCAGGTGCTTTCAAGGCGAACAACCTTTATTTACAAAGGGTTTTGAGGTGGGGTTGAAATGGCATTGCTTTTATGCTTTAATTGCATTGAGTTTGCAGACTAAAAGCAATGGTTTTGCAAGGCAATAGCACCTCTTTTGTTTTTCACAAAGATGATCTTTGCGAGGCTCGTCTTTTCTTTTTATTAGCTCTTGAGAACACGATATGAAATAGATGTCAAACTGCTTTCAAATGAACAACACCTTTATAGCGGTTGCTGTACACGGTTTTTGAAAAGCAATCTGACATCTATCATTGTTAACTATCTATTTGTTTGAGTTCTGCAATCTTATTATTTCTTTTCCTCTTTCGTTTCTATTGCGATTAGAACGTGTGCCGTTGAGGGGCAATGGATGAATTCTTAGATCGCAACGTATGCGCTGTTATTAAAGAGGTTGAGTGATAAATCTTTTCTTTTGCTTAGCTCTCTCAATCCATTTTGGTACGATGGTGTTGAGGAACTTAGCTTTCTTTTGGTTCAAAGCCTGCATATCTAAACCGATATAAGCTTGTGCTTTCGCCTTAGTTGAGATGTCTGGGAGAGGCACTTGACCTGTGTAACCATGCTTAGCAAGTACTCTTGCGATTTCAATTCGTGCGCTCTTAGCATACGACATTGATTCTGCAAGGAGTCGCATCACCTCTTGTGGAGCGTGGAATGCAGCACCATGACTTGCTAAAGAATAGTCCCAACGCCATTGACTCTTGCGAATATCGTTAAGAGCAGTAGCCATTTCGCTTTCTGTTGCACCCTTCTTCCAAGCAAATTCTGCTTCTAAGTGAGTGGTTGCAAGTTCTTTATTCACCTTAACAGCGAAGTCATACACCTTCTTTTGACGATCATAAACGTTCTGACGAAGCACTTCTGCATCTTGTCTGTGGCATGTTTGACATGTTCTATCAATCTTTGCAAGAGGACTTTGCACGTGGTGATCGGTGAATTTAATGCCACCTTGTTGCATATAAGGCATGTGGCAGTCTGCACAACTCAGACCTCTTTGTCCGTGAATACCTTGTTTAAACATTTCATATCCAGGGTGTTGAGCCTTTAAGATCTTAGCCTTTGACAATGGATGAACATAATCGTAGAATCCAATACTATCGTAATAAGCCTCAGCATCTTCGCATGTTAAGCCCTTATCTTGTGGGAACTTAAGATACTGATGGTTCTCTTTTTCGAAGTAATATTCGGTATGACACTGTGCACAAACAAGTGATCTCATTTCTTGATGACTTGCTTTTTTAACGTCTTTACCTGATCTTTGCCATGCTTCATATAAGGCTGGACGAGCTGGTTTCAATTCCATTGTGCGTGCATCGTGGCAATCTGAGCAACCAACTGTGTTCATATTCTCATCTCCCCACTCGCTCCATTTAGCTCCATAGAATGCTGCTACACCCTTTTCACGCATCAAACGTGGCACATCTGGGCCCTTACAGGTCCAACAAGTACCTGGTTGTATGTCGGTATCATTATCTACTCCGGGGTTACCTGTACGCAAAATCTTACGCATATCTTCAATAGCATGACGGTGACCACGTGGAGTATTGTATTGTTTTGAGAAGGCATAGCCAGCCCAAATAATTACAATATCGGGATAAGCCTCGAGAATGTCTCTCTCTTGTGAGCCGTTATACTTACTCTGAAACGTTGTATCTTCGGTCATTGCCCATGTTTCAAACTCTCTTGGAAAGTCCTCTTTGAACTTCTCATTCTGTGAAACAATAGAGTCAGTCATCGCTACTCGGCGATTATTAAAAATGCTTGCGACCTCTGCTCTGCGCTCTAATAGAGAGAAACAGATAAGTCCTAACACAAATACAACTAGCATGGAACCACCAAAAAGCATCCATCCTTTCCATTTCTTCAATTGCTTTGCCATATTCTTTTAGTTTTAGATTTCAAGTTATTATAATGATTGTTCGCTTTATTTTCTTTTTAATTCAAAAGAAGATGAATTTCTATTCCTTTCTATTGAGTTATTAATTAGGATTTAAGTTTATCGTTTTAAAGCTTTTTGTAACCACTCGGGAACAGGATTTGGAGGCAAAGGTACCTGCGATTCTGCATTTGGTGTCTTAGTAAGAGAGTTCATTCCGCCATGTGGAACATCACGATGACAATCCCAACAAGCCATTCCCTCGCCTCTTTTGGCAGCCATATAATCTATTCGTCCCGTTTTAACCGCTGCTTGGTTTAACTGAGAGTGACATCTAATACAATTGTCCATTATCACTTCCGAAGATGCTTCTTCTGCTCTAATGGCTTGACGTTCAGAATTAGTAACAAAGTAAGCGACGTGTTTCATACCGTCTTTTCCTTTGAAAAAGTATTTCATTGCGATGTTTTGATGTGGCACATGGCAATCGTTACACGTTGCATTTCTTCCGTGAGAAGAGTGTGCCCATGTTGAATAATAAGGTGTCATGATGTGACAATTGACGCAAGCTCCTGGGTCATCTCCTATTAAATAAGTATGCAAACGCAAGTAATAGGCAAACACCAGAACCAAACCTACAATAGTACCACACATTACCAATCCAACAACCTTTTGACGATAGGTGAACAAAGTATTCACTTTTATCAGCTTACGTATATCCATAGGCTAATTAATATGTTTATGGGGCAAATATAATACTTTATTTTTAATGTAGTATAAAAATTGAAGATTTTTTTCCTCATTTATGAGGATAAAGTACAATTTCCTTTTTTCGAGACTGCTCGTTCAAAGTCATTGAGAGCCAATCGCCTACCACTTTATTTGCAATATCTATCTAATTACCAACCAATTGCAATGCTTTTACACCTCAAAAGCTATGACTTTACAAGGCAAAAGCTGTGCTTTTATTTATACATTATAATAAAAAAAGAGTTCGTGAGATAAAAGCACTCTATATATTATTTGTACCTTTGCATCATAACAGTAAACGAAACAGATGAATAAATATATAGAAAAACTTGTTGCTTTACTGCCTTTCAAGAACTATTCGTTAAACGAACGCACTCAAAAAAGACAGAAGGAACTACAAGAAGACTTTATAAAACAACTTTATAACCTTGGCGGTTCGCTTTCGTTTGAAGATGCTTTGAAGCAGAAAAGCATTTTGAACGTTACTCAAGAAGAACTGGAAAAGGTGATAGGAGCTGTTGTCTTAACAAAAGAAATCACTGCGGGTGCACAGTTAGAGCTTACCGAAAAGGGTAAGCGAAACGCCCTTAAATTGATTAGAGCGCACCGCATTTACGAGCAATATCTTGCTGAACACTCTGGATATGCACCCACAGAATGGCACGAAAGGGCGCATCGTATGGAGCACCTTATATCAGATGAGGAGCAAAGTCGCATTGCCTCTCTTTTAGGTAACCCTCTTTTCGACCCTCATGGCGACCCCATCCCCACTCAATCGCTCGCAATGATGCCTAACGACACTTGCGAATTGCCTTTGAAAGAACACACTTGGTGGCGCATTACGCATGTGGAAGACGATGACAAGAAGTTGTTTAAGCAGATTACAGATTTGGGATTAACCAAGGACTCGATTATTTATATCACCGAAATCAATAGCACCTCGTTCTCGTTTAAATACGAAGGCGAGCAGATGTGCCTACCCCTTATGGCTCAAGAGGCGATGAACAGGGTGGAAATGACGAAGGAAGAAGCCGAGAGTATACCTGAGACAAGGGCGCAACGACTAACAAGTATTCAGGCAAACGAGCAGGCTACCATTGTGGGTTTGTCGCCTTCTTGCCGTGGAGCATTGCGTCGTCGACTTATGGATTTGGGCTTCGTGAAAGGCAGTAGAATTGCCATTGATATGAAAAGTCCGATGGGAAACCCTGTAGCTTACGTGGTTAGAGGCACTGCAATTGCCCTTCGACACGACCAAGCACAATACATTTTGATTCAAAACGTAAGAAAGGTGCCCAACGATGTGCAATAGAACGGGCCTCAACGGCTCTGTTTTTCTATCGCACCAATTCAGTTCTCACCTTACGAAAGAATTACAACTCTAAAGAATTTCATCCATGAACAAAATAGCAAACAATAGTCCTTGCGCCAATTGCGCACAAGCAAACCTGCACACTTTGCAACGAAAAGGAACTCAAGGAATACAATCTAAATATGTAATTGCACTGGCGGGCAACCCCAATACGGGTAAAAGTACGGTGTTTAACAGTCTTACTGGCTTGAAACAACACACGGGAAACTGGCCCGGAAAGACTGTAGGTAAGGCCGAAGGGTTCTTTGTTTATCAAGATGATGCCTATCGAATTGTGGACCTTCCGGGTACTTATTCGTTGTCATCTACCAGTGAAGACGAAGAAATTGCACGTGACTTTATTCTCTTTGGCAATCCTGATGTAACGGTAATGGTGGCAGATGCTACCCGATTAGAGCGCAATATGAACATGATTTTGCAGGTGTTGCAAATCACCAACAAAGCGGTTCTGTGCGTTAACTTGTTAGATGAAGCGAAAAGAAATAAGATTGAGGTGAATCTCAATGCGCTTTCACGTCGCTTAGGCATTCCTGTTGTGGGCGCATCGGCACGCTCTGGACAAGGAATAGACCAGCTTTTGGCAATGACAAGGGCTGTGGTGAAGGGCGAATATGTGTGCAAGCCTCATCGAAGCATCAATCTTCCGGCTCAAACAAGCACTCTTATTCAAGAATTATCGGATAAGGTGAAGGAGCATTTTCCTGACATTCACAATGCTGAATGGATTGCTTTTAGACTGATTGAAGGCGATGTGAGCGTGCAAGAACGCTTTAGTAACGCTGAATTGAACGCCCTTGCAGAACGTATTCACTTGCAAATTGGCAATAACTTTCACGACCAATGGATGGAAGATATCTATGCACAAGCCGAAGAAATATGCCGAGAAGTGGTGCAACAAGGTAACGAACGGGGTAGACTTCCATTCGATATCAAGCTCGACCGCATTCTAACGCACCGCATTTGGGGCTTTCCTATCATGGTGGCACTGCTCTGTTGCGTGTTTTGGCTCACGATAATAGGTTCTAACTATCCTTCTACTTGGCTCAATGAGATATTGGTTGGCTTTGCACATCCACATCTTAGAGAGTTGTTTGTGTCGATGCATTCGCCTGAATGGCTAACGGGTTTAATGGTAGATGGCGTGTATTTGGCTACGGCTTGGGTTGTGTCTGTGATGCTTCCACCTATGGCTATCTTCTTTCCTCTATTCACTTTACTCGAGGATTTCGGCTATCTTCCACGTGTTGCGTTTAACCTTGACGAGCTATTTCGTCGTTCGGGAGCACACGGAAAGCAAGCTCTGACGATGAGTATGGGTTTTGGTTGTAATGCAGCAGGTGTGGTTTCTACTCGTATTATCGACAGTAGTAGAGAGCGACTCATTGCAATTATCACCAATAACTTTTCGCTTTGTAATGGTCGTTGGCCCACTCAAATCCTCCTTGCAACGCTCTTTATAGGTGCAGCAGTGCCCTCTCAATATAGTAATGTGGCGGCTCTTTTTGCCGTAATGATGGTTGTTTTGGCGGGAGTTGGCTTTATGTTTGGTAGCTCGTGGGTACTTTCGAGAACGGTATTGCGTGGCGAAGTGTCTACCTTCCACCTCGAATTACCTCCTTATCGTCCACCTCAATTCTGGCAAACGCTCTACACCTCGGTCATAGATCGCACGCTCATTGTGCTTTGGCGTGCTCTTATTTTCGCCGCTCCAGCAGGTGCTTTGATTTGGTTATGCTGTAATATCACAGTGGGCGACGTTAGTATTGCTCAACACTTGATATCGTTCTTAGACGCTCCTGGCTGGCTAATGGGCTTAAATGGCGTTATTCTTTTGGCTTATATCTTAGCTATTCCTGCCAATGAGATTGTGATGCCAACGATATTAATGCTCACTATGCTGGTGTTAGGCCCTGCAGATTTCGCCTCATCGGGCGTGTTAATGGAGGGAACGGACGAGCAAACAAAGATGATTTTGTTGAAAGGTGGTTGGAACTTGCTCACTGCTGTGTGCGTGATGGTGTTCTGTTTGTTGCATCACCCATGTAGTACAACGATTTATACGATATACAAAGAAACGAGAAGTGTGAAGTGGACGGCTCTTGCAACCTTGCTTCCGCTCGCCTTAGGTATCATCGTTACGATGCTCATCGCCTTTATTTGGCGCTTAGTGGCATAGAAAATTACATCATATAACACATTTGCTCTCTAATGATTTCAGGTCGTTAGGGAGCTTTTTTGTTTTCTATTATCTCACACGTTACAGCCTTTATCACTCCACAAACCTACCCTTTCACGGCTTCTATATATCCCTCTCGCTTTTCTCTTCTATTAAATCCTTTTTCATCGCCATTCTTTCCACTTTGTAAACTCTATGCAATTAGTACGTAAAAGCGGTGAGATTGGCGTGCAATTGCAATGCTTTTGAAACACAATTGCAATGGTTTTAGACAGGAAGAACACAAATACTGCCCTACAAAGGATTTACATTCGTCCTGCACTCTCATATCTCGCAATGGTTCATTAGAATAATAAAAATGCATTATGGTGTTGCCATTTGACTAAAGTTGCCTATCTTTGCAATATCATAAGCAACCTTCCGTCAAAACCAACGAGTGCATTTCCAGTTGTGATTTGCTTCCAAATGTATATCTTTGCAATATCATAAGCAACGTGATAGCTTACCGATGTGTTGAGCTTACGTTGTGATTTGCTTCCAAATGTATATCTTTGCAATATCATAAGCAACTCAAAGAACGCTAAATAAAACCATGTTCAGTTGTGATTTGCTTCCAAATGTATATCTTTGCAATATCATAAGCAACGGGGTCGTTGAGCGGAGCTTTAGAGCAATTGTTGTGATTTGCTTCCAAATGTATATCTTTGCAATATCATAAGCAACTTCGGGAACGTTTTTATACGTTTCGGGGAAGTTGTGATTTGCTTCCAAATGTATATCTTTGCAATATCATAAGCAACTTACCAATGGTGATGTTTTCAGCGTAAACAGTTGTGATTTGCTTCCAAATGTATATCTTTGCAATATCATAAGCAACTGCAAAACACCATCTTTTAAATAGATATCTGTTGTGATTTGCTTCCAAATGTATATCTTTGCAATATCATAAGCAACCCCGAAAAATTTACTATGCACCATGAACAAGTTGTGATTTGCTTCCAAATGTATATCTTTGCAATATCATAAGCAACGTGATTTCATGAGAACCTTACCAATGAACAGTTGTGATTTGCTTCCAAATGTATATCTTTGCAATATCATAAGCAACAACGGATCTTAAAAATATAGAACAAAACGTGTTGTGATTTGCTTCCAAATGTATATCTTTGCAATATCATAAGCAACTGTAATTTTGTCTAATGATGCACGATAGAGTTGTGATTTGCTTCCAAATGTATATCTTTGCAATATCATAAGCAACAAGGCATTTCTAATATCTGCAGTACTAAGTGTTGTGATTTGCTTCCAAATGTATATCTTTGCAATATCATAAGCAACTTTATCAAAATACCATGGAATACTAGCAAGTTGTGATTTGCTTCCAAATGTATATCTTTGCAATATCATAAGCAACAACAATCAACGCATCTATATCGCTGTGAATGTTGTGATTTGCTTCCAAATGTATATCTTTGCAATATCATAAGCAACTTAGAACATATAAAGCTGGTAAAATGTCCTGTTGTGATTTGCTTCCAAATGTATATCTTTGCAATATCATAAGCAACTTAAAGTTTGGTTTTTTCTGCTTGGTGTGGGTTGTGATTTGCTTCCAAATGTATATCTTTGCAATATCATAAGCAACACGAATGATATATTTAATTGAACTTCAATAACATATCTTCTGTTTATGTAAAATAAAAATTGCAACAAAAAAGAGTCCCAATATTAATATTAGGACTCTTTTTTATATTCTAAAATAATTCAAGTTGCACTCCAGGTGTGTTCGGTTTTTGCGGCTCAGAGCTACTAAATATCTCTATTTCACCAAATTGTTTATCCGTTATAACAATAATACAAACCTCTCCTGAGCGAGGAATAAAGGATTTTACACGCTTCACATGCACGGCAGCATTCTCTCTACTGGCACAATGTCGAACGTAAATAGAATACTGAAACATGATAAAACCATCTCTTACTAAATTCTTTCGGAAAAGAATATAGTCCCGCTTTTCTTTTAAGTTGGTGGTTGGAAGATCGAAAAGAACCATTACCCACATAATTCTATACTCGCTTAATCTTTGCATTAAGGAAAAGAAGGATAATATATTTTACGGCTTTCGCCACTATAACACTTTGCAAGACTTGCTGCTGTTTGTGCTGCAGCAATCATTAAAGGACTACGTTTGCCTGCTATTGAAACATCAATAACGGGTATTTGCAACATTTCTCGCTTATAGTCTAGAGTTAATTCTGTAGGATTTCCTAACTTTTGAATTGTTTTTATTACCCAGTCGTCTACAAATGGGCAATAAGGTTCCATAATATCATCTGCCAAGCAATAATCATTGTTGTGATTACGACGATGGATTCCACATACAGGTAGCAATCCACTTCCTATCAACGCACGAGCAATAACTGCACGCAAGATGGTATATCCATAATTAAGTAGATCGTTAAAGGGTGAATCTTTACCGCTCCTAATGAAGTTTAGATTATCGTGAAAGATATTTTCCCAATAATAATTATCTGCTTGTTCTTCATTATTATCTGCATCATCACTCTTCACACCACGTGCTAACACATGAAGAGGAGAAGCTGTTTTTGATGTATTTCGCTGCAAACAAAAGGCTTGATTTTCTATTTTTGCTTTGATTGTCTGTTGCCATAACTGCTTGTTCACAGGGATATTTACTTCTAATTGACTGCGAAAACGTTCTTGATGCAATGTATTTCCCACTAAAGGGAGCAACATTCCCTTAAGAGTTTGCCTTTCATCACATGTTATAACAGCAACAGTATTCTCGAGTAATGCAACTAAAGCACCTTGTGTAATGGTGATGTCTGCATGATCAAGCACCATTATACCTATATCTTCAATAGAAATAGTTCTAACAATGCCTTTCTTTATTATACCCGACACTTCCCTCTCTCCCACTTTTTGTTGTTGAATAACCAACTGGTCATTACGAAGTGAGAGATAAGAAGGATTGCCAAAGTATAATGTTTTCTTAATCATCGATGATTAAATATAATATTATTGCTCTTTATTATGAAGTCGTTATGCTCACCCATTATCAAGAATTTTAAAGTATTCACGCTACATCGAGCCGTTGGTGGCATTTGATTATAATCTTTTATTGCCTTTCCTCTTTCTCCATTAGCGATCAAATGATGTGTCATACATATCGTAGGGCCTTTACTTTCAAATCTATCAACCTTGTATAATCTTTGCTTTAGGTTCACAGAATCCATGTCATATAACTCTTCTGGAGTATTTTTGTATAACAATATCATATCACCACTACGCAACCTATAAGCCAACTCGAGTCGATTACCATTTTCATCTGTAATGAATTCAGGGATATCTTCTATTCTACTCTTACGATGTTGTGCAATATCATATAAACGATATACCCTATATTCCTTATTTTTTCCATTAGTATAACAACACATTGTGTATAAATCACCAACTGCAGCATAGAAATATTGCTTATATTCCTTTGTTGATTTATTGGTTTGTTCTTTTATTTTCAATGCCCCTTTAACATCTGAATAGCATCTAACGTGCCTTATTCTATGAGTTTTTATATTATGTTCTTTGTCCTTTCCTTTCTTTATCATGTAGAAACCTTGCTCGCAAGCTTTTTCAAAAGGAGTTCCATCTGGGAACTGTTCTTCCATCAATTTAAAGAGATTCTTATCTACAATATCTTTTTCAAGAGGTTTCCAATCATCAAAATACGTAAGTTTTCGACGTATTACATACCAAATAGTGGGGTCTATCTTTGGCTTACCATCATTAAAGAGAACATTTCCGTCTTTATCTTTTGCGTATTGTGTGATAGCACCATAGTAACTTTCTTTATGAATCTCTCCTCTTAAAGTATCTCCTGTTTGCCAAATAGGATGCTCTTTACCTCCAACAATACGTCCTCTTCTTCTCAATCGTTTATGAGATGGGGTTAAAGTTTGGTCTTTCACACAATGATTAATGATGATTTTATCATTAATAAAGTTGCCAAGTTGTGATATATCTCCACCAAGTTTGCAATCTGCAACCTCTTTTTTAAGCTTTGCCTGCAAGCCTTCTAAATCTTGTTTTAAGCCTTCACAGACTGCTCCTGAGCAGTTTTTAAGTATTCTTTCCTTCTCTTGCACTTTATAAAAGAGTTCAAGAATACGTTCTCTTTTTCCAGCAACAGGTATCGTTGTTAAAATCGTTGCATCAATAGCATGATGCGAATGCAATGTACGATCTTTCTTTTCCTCTACACTTTGCACTCCAAGTATCTTTCTGAACTCTGCAGTTGTGCTTCCTCTCTGCACCTCTACCTTCTTAAAAACACTCTTTAGATATAGAGTTGCATGTCGAGTGATGATGCGGGTGTCTACCAATTGACTATTTTTAAAGCCATCGGTAACCTCAAGAATGGTAAAACGTTGCAACTTATCTCGCCAATATTGCAACTCCATTTGCCAAAGAAGTTTCTCTTTTGTACATTTATCTTTATGATCTTTCATTTGCGCACGTCGTGCTTGAATCTTCCAATATTCAACATTTTTAGAGAGTCTTTTTATGCGTTTTTTCCATTTTTCCAGTCTAGGTTTTATCGCAGTGTATAGCTTTCCATCAATTGTAACATCCTTTTCATAATTCGGCATTGCCGTTGGAATGTTATTTTTCTTAATAAAACGGTTATAATGAGCCTCGCATAATGTCATATTTTGGTCTGAATTATCAAAACTAACACTTGCAGGAATGGTGTGTTCTAGGTCGAATGCATTAGAATCGAAAAGATTTGACAAGCTAATAATTCGTCCAGTATATAGACATTGTCCTCCTTGTTCTAACCAACACTTATACTTGTTAATATTCTTACTATAAGTTCCAATTTCTTTCTTAAAGTTATAATTATCTTCTTCGTATTGTTCTATAACATAGCGAGCCTTATCTACATCTGTACTTGTGATGTTGCTAAATTGTGGATAGAACTCTTCTAAGATATCCTTGATTCTCTTATTCTCCTTTCTCCTTATCTCTTGATACTCTTCTAAAGCCCATTTAGCATTAGCATCGTTCAACTCACGAGCAGTTTCCACCACAACTCTTGTTTCATTTGGCACTAATACTCCATCATCTAATAGCTGATTCACTCTCCTTCGTAAGTTATTGAGTGTTCGCATCACTGTAGGATTCTTTATTGCGCCTATATCTGGATTGCCCAAACGCCTCTTCTCGTCTGACTTATCTAGCAATATTGGACGATAAATAGCTATTTGAGAAGGATGATACAAACACTCCCATTGCTTCTGTTCAACGGAAGGATATTCTTTTGAGAGCAACTCTACTAATCGTTTGCCTAGCTGTGGAAGCTCAACAAATGTGCGTTTATGCCTAGCAAAGAATGCTTGATAACCACTTCTAACACCCTCTAATATAGAGGTTTGTTCGTCGGCATCCATCAACTCCCAACGTTGTTTTCCAATATTGCTCTCTATGTGTTTAATTATTTCTCTTTCGTCTGACGCATCTAGCTGATATTCATAATTATGATCAGCAAAGCGATCCTCTAGGCTTTCAGCCTTATAGTTAGCGATAAGCGAATTAACAATGCTGCCAATTCTTTTCTCTTCGTTTACAACTTCTTCTAGTTGTTGTGCTTTTTTGATGATAGTTTGAATATCTTCATCCGACAAATCTAGTATATCTGGCAGCTTTGCAAGCAGCACTGCGTCTGAATATTTCAAGCCAAACAACAACATTCGATTAATATTTCGAATGGCTTTTTGACTCAACATTGCATATCCTTGAGGAATTGCTGACCAAAGACGCACTAGTTCTGCAGCCTTTTTCTCGTCCCAACCCAATGTTTGCTCTGCAAAAGTACGCACTTGTTCAGGGTCTTCTGCATCATAACAAAGATGCCATATATCCTCTGCTGTGTAGCAAACTTGGTGCAATGCATTGTTAGACTTACCCTGCGTTTGTCGCTCTTTCGTTCCTATAACCTGGAAATTCTCCCAGTCTTCGCCTAAAACTTTTATCATACGAGCTGTTATTGGGCAACCTGCCACACTCGTATCATCTCTATAATTAATTGTTTTATCGTCTTTAGAAAGAGCCACTCCCCATTGTTTCTCAATGAAATTCCTAATTTCTTCGAATTTAAAATCGGCTTTAACTCTCGACAAGAAGAGTTTATTATAGATATTTATCTTCAAATCCATAGGTAGTGGTTCTGCTGAATCTGAATCGGGTGACTTTGCTTTTATATTATTAATGAACGTCCAAGCACGGAATTTTTCAAATAAAGGATGACCTATAGGGCAACGTGGTTTATTTGGTTCAAGTGTACATTTGCCCACATTTCCACGCTGAGAACGCAAAGGACGCTTATAAAAAATGGTTCCAACACCTTGTTTTTCGCTTATAAGAGTATCTAATAATTGTGTTTGGTTAGATAATCCTTTCTGAAATTTAAATATTTCTTTAATCTCGTCTTGATGTTGTGAACGTATTGCTTTATATTCACTATTATTGCGAATTCGTATTCCTTCGTCTTCTAGTTGAGCGAAAGCAGCACCAACAGTTTTCAAATTATGCTCTTGCATATAGGCTAAAAGTCCCTTTGAAAGCTTTTCTTCAGAGGCTTTCATTGCATTAACAACATCAACATGTTCTTCTGTAAGAGCGTTATTCTTATTTTTCTTGCTGTCATCTTCTTGCTTTTCTTGCTCTGCAATGGTTTCTCCTTTACTACTTTTAAAACCTCTATGTTGGGCAATATGATACAAAGCTCGTCCTAATTTATATCGGTCGATAGGCTGATTAAAGTCTAATTGAACAGAAACCAACTCTCTTCTCAACTGATATGGACTAGAATAATCGGGTTTTCCATCACCATTAAAATCAAGAATTATCCACGAATGAAATGCTTTATCGCCAATAGGATATTCTCTGAAAAGTTTCTTTTTCTTATCATAAGTACGCCATTGCTCTAACGATTCTGGTGCCATAGGACACAAATTATTTTTGATAAGCAAGTCGAGTGTAGCCCACAATTTATATCTACGATGCTCATATAGCCTACGTTTTCTACGTTTTGCAGATCGAGAGCTTGCTAAAGAATACTCCCTACCTCCTTTTCCTCCATTTACTCCTTCTCCATTAACACTCGCATTAAAAATGTCAGAAGAAAAGAATTCTAACTGGTCTACTAGGTTATTTCCAAGGTCAGTATTTCGTACAGAAGTACCAATAGAGTTCGTTCCAAGGTCTATGCCTAAGATTTTTTGTGTCATATTTTTAAGGTTTTTATTTGTTAATTCAAATAATAGTTTTATATTTGTACCCAGATATACATGTGAAGACTTTTCACAACAAGGCTATAAGCCGAAGATTTCTTGCTCCTGCGGACAACCGTGGGAGCACTGTTTTTATATATAGCTTATAGTTGTTCCCTATATCTTTCATTAAGTGTTGTCTCTTACAAAAGTAAAAAAATATTTTAAATAAAAATACATTAAGACAATATTTTTAACGTACCTTTCTATCATCAACTCCCCTATAATTGGTTCTTTCTATCTTTTAGTAATAGAAAATCTAAATCATATGTGAAATTGGTCTATTGAAAAAGCAATGCTATCAGACTGTAATAGCGATGAGATTGGCGTGTAATTACAATGATTTTGGAACACAATTGCAATGGTTTTAGGACGCAAGGGGCTATTCATAGAAAAACAAGGAGATGACACAAAGAAAGGAAACAAGAGATTAAAGGGTCTTTAAACTATCTTTATGGAGCTTTTATGAAATAGAACAAGGAGAAGAAATAAAAAAGAACAAATCCAAATATCGTCATTTTTTTCGCTCGAATGGGGTTTGCATTCTTTTGTGAAGACATAAAACAAAATGAGATGTGCCTGCGTTAAATAGGCATAAAAACAATATCTGCATTTATTTTTTTACCTATATTTGCAAAAAGACTATTACTTATTAAGCTGAAAAGAGAATGTTCCTTTCTTTTATTCATGCTCTTTATCATACCATTTTATTAACCTATTAAACATAAAACAGATGGACAAAAAATTTCTAAAACTTATTCCTTTAAGTCTTTTGGCTATATTGATCGCATCTTCGTGCGCTAAAAAAGACCCTCCATCGCAAACAAACAATAGCGTGAGAAATCGTGTATATGCTTCTGAGGCCGAAGAGGCTAAAGCACTATTGCTTAGTGTTGAAGAACTAAGACAAATGCCTAAAGAAATAAGAATAAAGAGAGCTGCTGCTCTTGCGCTGAAAGATTATGCCTTTTATAAAGACAGTGTATTTCACCTAAACATAAGTAAGGAGGAGGCAAAAAAGCTCGGTGTTGATGAGGATCTTTATGAAGAAATTATAGAAGGAATAAAGGATACTAACAAACAAATTAAAGAATGTAATGCTAAAGGAGAAAAGATAATAATAGATACTACTGAAGTTGACAATATAAATTGTAAAAAGAAACATGGATGATAGAGAAAAATTAATGGAGCTTTGTAGATACTACAAAGGCGAAAAAGAGAACCCATACAAGGAAGAACAAAACAAAGCTTGTTTTTAGCATTGTTGTTACGATGCTCATCGCCTTTATTTGATGCTTAGTGGCATGGAAAATCACATCATATAAAATATATTGCTCTCTCATGATTTCAGGTCGTTAGAGAGCTTTTTTGTATAGTTTTTTATTGCAAGGCATTAATAATATAGTTCATTAAGCTCTTTCTAAGGTGTTGAAATGATAAAAACAGGGCAAAGCAAGGGGCGAGGTGTTTTAATGAAATACAGCGAAAATATCGAAGAAATATAGCTATTGGGGCTTTGTGAGGGTTCTTTTCCTCATCTTTTTGCTACAACAATGGGCAACGGAATGATGAATAAGGGTGCAAGGCGGTGTTTTTAGGCTCAATGTTCTACCGAATTGGAGAACAAGGGGGCGGTAAATGAAAAAGGACACCTATCTTTCTCAGACAGGTATCCTTAGTCTATTTTAATTAAAGCAATATTAGTCGTTTAACTTTGCCATGATGAACTCACGGTTTAGACGAGCGATATTGGCAATAGATTCGTTCTTTGGACACTCTGCTTCACATGCTTGAGTGTTTGTACAGTTACCGAATCCGAGTTCTTCCATCTTCAACATCATTGCCTTTGCACGACGTGCTGCTTCTGGTTTACCTTGTGGAAGAAGTGCAAGTTGACTTACCTTAGAACTTACAAACAACATTGCAGAACCGTTTTTACATGCTGCAACGCAAGCACCACAACCGATACATGTTGCGCAATCCATTGCTTCGTCGGCATCTTGCTTTGGAATTAGGATGCTGTTTGCATCTTGTGGTTGGCCTGTGCGTACTGTTACGTATCCACCTGCTTGTATAATCTTATCGAAAGCACCACGATCTACCATACAGTCCTTAATTACTGGGAATGCAGCAGAACGCCATGGCTCTACGGTTATTACGTCTCCATCATTGAAACGGCGCATGTATAATTGGCAAGTTGTTGCTCCTGTAGCTGGTCCGTGTGGGTGTCCATTGATGTAAAGTGAACACATACCGCAGATACCTTCTCTACAATCGTGGTCGAACACAAATGGTTCTTTACCTTCTTCGATGAGTTGCTCGTTCAAGATGTCGAGCATTTCGAGGAATGAAGTATCTGTAGGGATGTCCTTCATTTCGAATGAATCGAAGTGTCCTTTTGCCTTAGGACCATTCTGACGCCATACTTTTAGCGTGAAACTTATATTTTTCTCCATATGGGTTTTATAGCTTATTCGTTTAGAGTTGTTATGTCGACTTGAGTAACTTTTGGGCTTTTAGATGCCTTGCGTGCTACTGCTGTACTCTAATGTTTGTGAGCTGTCGACATAAGATGCACTCGTTAACTTAATTACGACTTATAGTTACGTGTTTGAACTTTAATTGCTTCATACTCTAATGGCTCTTTGATAAGCTCTGGTTCTGCTGTATCGCTGCCATTATATTTCCAGCATCCTACATAGAAATAGTTCTCGTCATCACGCTTAGCTTCTCCTTCTTCGGTCTGATATTCTTCACGGAAGTGTCCACCACAGCTTTCATTACGAGAGAGAGCGTCGTATGCTTCAAGTTCTCCCATGATGATAAAGTCACGAAGGTGAATGGCTTTGTCTAGCTCTACGTTAAGTCCTTCTTTGCTTCCAGGTATGAATAAGTTGGTATCGAACTCTTTTCTTAGTTCTTTCATCTTTGCAATACCTTCACGAAGTCCTTCTGCTGTACGGCCCATTCCTACGTGTTCCCACATGATATGACCTAGTTCTTTGTGGATTGAGTCTACTGAACGTTTTCCTTGAATGCCCATTAGGCGATCGATTTCTGCTTGAACTCCACGCTCAGCTTCTTCGAATTCAGGAAGATCGGTAGATAAACGAGGCCAAATTGCTTGATCTGCAAGATAGTTTTGAATGGTGTATGGGAGTACGAAGTAACCGTCTGCAAGACCTTGCATCAACGCTGAAGCACCTAAGCGGTTTGCTCCGTGGTCTGAGAAGTTACACTCTCCAATTGCGAACAAGCCTTCAATAGAGGTCATTAGCTCGTAATCAACCCAGATTCCACCCATTGTATAGTGGATTGCAGGATAGATCATCATTGGATTATAATACTTAACACCGTTTATTTCGTTTGCTAGCTCGCCTGGATTAACGTCTGTAATTTCTTCGTACATATCGAATAGGTTACCATAACGTTGTAGAATGGCATCTACTCCCAAGCGTTCAATACTTTCAGAGAAGTCGAGGAATACAGCAAGACCTGTGTTGTTTACACCGAATCCCTTATCGCAACGCTCTTTAGCAGCACGAGATGCTACGTCACGAGGAACCAAGTTACCAAACGCTGGATAGCGACGTTCAAGATAATAGTCACGGTCTTCTTCTGGAATGTCAGATCCTTTCTTTGTACCTGCTTGCAAAGCTTTAGCGTCTTCGATCTTCTTTGGAACCCAAATACGTCCGTCATTACGCAAAGACTCAGACATCAAGGTAAGCTTTGATTGCTTATCGCCGTGTACTGGAATACATGTTGGGTGAATTTGAACGTATGATGGATTTGCAAAGTAAGCTCCCTTACGATAGCATTGGATTGCTGCTGTACAGTTACAACCCATCGCATTGGTAGAAAGGAAATAAGCATTACCATATCCTCCTGTTGCTATTACAACGGCATTTGCAGAGAAACGTTCTAGTTTACCTGTGACAAGGTTCTTTGCGATGATACCTCTTGCACGGCCATCTACAAGAACTACGTCTTCCATCTCATAACGAGTGTAAAGCTTTACCTTTCCTGCATTCACCTGACAGCTAAGCGCTGAGTAAGCACCAAGCAACAATTGCTGTCCAGTTTGTCCTTTTGCGTAGAATGTTCTACTTACTTGAGCTCCACCAAAAGAACGGTTTGCTAACATACCACCATACTCACGAGCGAAAGGAACACCTTGAGCTACGCACTGATCGATGATACTATTTGACACTTCTGCTAAACGATAAACGTTTGCTTCACGTGCTCTATAATCGCCACCTTTAACTGTATCGTAGAAAAGACGATAAACTGAGTCACCATCATTCTGATAGTTTTTAGCGGCATTGATACCTCCTTGCGCTGCAATAGAGTGCGCACGACGAGGTGAATCTTGTATACAAAAGTTAAGAACATTAAAGCCCATCTCTCCAAGAGATGCAGCTGCACTAGCTCCAGCCAATCCTGTTCCTACGACAATCACATCTAACTTTAATTTATTCTTTGGGTTAACCAAACGTTGATGTGCTTTATAATTGGTCCATTTCTCTGCTATTGGTCCTTCTGGAATCTTTGAATTTATCTGATTAGTCATAATCTTTAAATCTTAAAAGAAAGTAATTAAATTCTTACACACTGAATTAATGGCAGCATAAGCTAGGCGCACAGCCAAACGCAAACGCAAGAACTACAACGAGGAATCCTAACATTAAGATGGTAGAATATACCAAGCCGATAGCTTGCCAACGCTTAAACCAAACCTTACCATTAATACCTAAGGTGTGCATTGCACTCCAGAATCCATGAGAAAGGTGCAACCAGATTGCCACAATCCAAATAACATACAACACAACGTAAACTGGATTTGCGAATGTGTCTCTAATGTATGCGAAACCATCTGATGGAGAATGAGCAAATTCAACACCAATTATTTCTGCAAACATCATGTTATACCAGAAGTTAAACAAGTGTAGTAATAGGCCAAGAAGAATAATAATACCTAAAACTAACATGTTTTGAGAAGCCCACTCCACTTTCTTTGGTTTGTCAACAACAGCATAACGCTCGCTGCCTCGTGCTCTTCTGTTTTGTGCTGTCAAGATAAAAGCATACACAATGTGCAACATTGCAAGACCTGCAAGACCCATTGTAGCCACAACAGCATACCAGTTAGCACCAAGGAAATGACAAATCATGTTGTAACCTGCCTCTGAAAACAAAGCAACAACATTCATCGACATGTGGAATGTCAAAAATAGAATAAGCGCAATGCCTGTTACAGACATTATAACTTTTCTACCAATAGAGGATTTAAATAACCACATAATTGACTGAAAATTAATTATTTAATTGTTAGAATATATTCTTCTTGAAGCTTAAATCTGATGTTTAAGTTGCAATTCTACGCTTCACAGCACCCCCATTTGTAGGTATATGAATCGTAAAACCGCTTGCAAAAATACTATATTTTGATGATAAATCAAAGCTTTTGACCAAAAATCCAATTTTATTCTGTACTTTTGTGTTCGAATGTTTTTAAGCTTCTATAAGAAGATGTTTTATTTATTACACAATACAAGGATATTGCTTCTAAAACACCAGATTAAAAACTGAAGGAGAGGTTGGTTTCTTTTACATTTGAAAAGAACGTTGAAAGACTCACACCTATTTATATATTATACGAGAACATATTTAAGGATAAAACCAAAATAACAAGAATGAACTTCAAATATGATGTGATTGTTGTGGGCGGAGGACATGCTGGTAACGAGGCAGCAACCGCTGCTTCCAACATGGGAGCTAAGACTTGTCTAATCACTATCGACATGAATAAGATTGGACAAATGAGCTGTAACCCCGCTATTGGTGGCATTGCGAAAGGCCAAATAGTTAGAGAAGTCGACGCATTAGGCGGACAAATGGGTCTAATCACCGACGCAACGGCTATTCAATTCAGAATGTTGAACCGTGGAAAGGGCCCCGCTGTGTGGAGCCCACGTGCACAATGCGACCGAGAAAAGTTTATAACTAAATGGAAAGAAACTTTAGATAGAACGGAGAATCTCGACATTTGGCAAGACCAAGTAGACGAATTGATCGTTAAAAACAATGAGATTGTTGGCGTAAGAACCGTTTGGGGAGTAGAATTCACCGCAAAATGTGTCATTATCACAGCGGGAACCTTCCTCAATGGCTTAATGCACATCGGACGAAGAACCTTCCCAGGAGGTAGATGTGCAGAGCCTGCCGTACCCCATCTCACTGAATGTATCAACCAATTGGGTATCCGTTCTGATCGAATGAAAACAGGAACACCTGTAAGAATCGATAAACGTTCGGTGCATTTCGATGAAATGGAGAAACAAGATGGCGACTTCGACTTCCATCAGTTCAGCTATATGAATCTTCATAAGCCACTCAAACAATTGCCATGTTGGACTTTTTACACTACCCCCGAAGCACACATGGAGCTCAACAAGGGTATTGCCGACTCGCCATTGTTCAACGGACAGATTCAAAGTACAGGTCCAAGATACTGCCCTTCTATTGAAACCAAACTCGTAACATTCCCCGATAAAGACAAACATCCTTTATTCTTAGAGCCCGAAGGCACCGACACCAACGAGATGTATCTCAATGGTTTCTCTTCAAGTATGCCTTTCGAGGTGCAGTTAAACGCACTTCATAAGATCCCTGCGCTAAGAGATGCGAAGATTTATCGCCCAGGTTACGCCATCGAATACGATTATTTCGACCCTACACAACTAAAACATACTCTTGAAAGTAAAGTGGTAAAAGGACTTTACTTCGCTGGACAAGTAAACGGAACTACTGGCTATGAAGAGGCAGCAGGTCAAGGTTTAGTTGCAGGTGTCAACGCTGCTCTAAAATGTTTCTACAACGATAAGGAGTTTGTTATGAAACGAGACGAGAGCTATATTGGCGTTCTCATCGACGATTTAACCACTAAAGGTGTCGATGAACCTTATCGAATGTTTACTTCAAGAGCAGAATACAGAATCTTGTTACGCCAAGATGATGCCGACTACAGATTAACTTCTAAGGCATTTGAATTGGGTATTGCTACTAAAGAGCGCTACGATTGGTGGAAACAAAAAGAAGATTCTATTTCTAAAATCATACAATTCTGCGATGAAACCAGCATAAAACCCAAAGACATCAATGCAAGTTTAGAACGCTTGGGTACCACTCCTATCCACTCTTCTATCAAGATTTCAGATTTAATTGCTCGTCCTCAACTTACAATGAGCAACCTTGCTGAAGTTATTCCCCATTTGAACGAGATTTTAAAAGACGTTCCTAACAGAGAGGAAGAAATCACCGAAGCAGCAGAAATCAGAATTAAATATAGAGGATATATCGAAAGAGAGCGAATCATTGCCGATAAAATGAGACGTTTAGAAGATATCAAGATCAAGGGAAGATTTAATTATGCGCAACTTCATGAGATATCTACTGAGGGCAGACAGAAGCTCGAAAAGATTCAACCTGAAACGTTAGCAGAGGCAAGTAGAATTCCTGGTGTATCTCCAAGCGATATCAACGTGCTCCTTATCTTATTGGGAAGATAATATAACTACAATAACATTCGAATGCATCGAGAACTTTCTTCGATGCATTCGTAAGACAAGAAAGAAAAAAGCGTAAAACTATCGCAAGACAAACACAAGTTTCACGTGAAACAAAAGAATAAGAAACAACAATATAATTATTTGATAATGAACAACAAACTATTATTAGACAATCTGCGTTCAATTCCAGATTGGCCTATAAAGGGTGTCAACTTCAGAGATGTTACCACCCTATTTAAAAACGCAGAGTGCTTAAAGACAATTGCCGATGAAATGTATGATCTTTACAAAGATAAGGGTATTACTAAGGTAGTTGGCATCGAAAGTCGTGGCTTTGTTATGAGTTCTGCTATTGCCATCAAACTAAACGCTGGTATTGCGTTATGTAGAAAGCCTGGAAAGCTACCTTGTGAAACTGTACAAGAAAGCTATGAGAAGGAATATGGCATCGATACTATCGAGATACATAAAGACGCAATAGAAGAAGGCGACGTGGTTTTGCTTCACGATGACTTGCTTGCTACTGGCGGAACGATGAAAGCTGCATGCGATCTTGTTAGAAAATTCAAACCTAAAAAGATTTATTGCAATTTCATCATCGAGCTCTTAGACGAAGGACTTAATGGTAGAGAGGTATTCGATAAAGACATCGAAATTACTACATTACTAAAACTTTAAGATACGAAAGGATTGAATCGGTTTGCCGAACTTACATAAGGTGCCATTCAATCCTTTTATTATCCCCCACCCCTTTCTCGTCTTTCACAAGAAAGGAACAAACCATTCATCGACAAGATGAACAATATGTGAAACTTTATGACACTACATTTATCATACATAAAAGTTTCACGTGAAACACAAAAGTATAGAAATACTGATTCTAAAGGCATTATAGCGCATGGCAAAGGATAAAAAAGAAGAACGCATAAGCAAATTAAAAGGCATCGTACAAAGCATGCCTGAGAAGCCAGGTAGTTACCAATTCTACGATGAAAACAATGTTATTATATACGTAGGAAAGGCAAAACGCCTCAAAAGCCGTGTGTCTTCGTATTTCCACAAAGAAGTAGATAGATTTAAAACAAAGGTACTTGTAAGTAAAATTCACAACATTTCCTATACCGTTGTTAACACAGAAGAAGACGCACTACTACTCGAAAACAGCTTAATTAAGAAATACACGCCACGCTATAACGTTCTACTTAAAGACGGGAAGACCTACCCCAGCATTTGTGTTACGCACGAATACTTTCCACGCATATTCAAAACCCGCACCATTAACCACAAAACAGGCAGCTATTTTGGTCCTTTCACCAACGCAACCGCCCTGAAATCGCTTTTAGAACTCATTACTAAGATCTACAAACCCCGTAGCTGTCAGCTACCACTTACACCGCAAGGCATCGCCAATAACAAGTTTAAATCGTGCTTAGAGTATCACATTCACAACTGCTTAGGACCCTGCATTGGCAAGCAGACTATGGAGGATTATAACGAAAAGATTGCCCAAGCCAAAGAAATACTCAAAGGAAACGTGCGCAAAACCAGTGCTGCGCTCTACGAAAAAATGATGCAGTTGGCTCAAGAAATGCGTTTTGAAGAAGCCCAAGAGCTTAAAAAGCAATACGAATTAATTGCCTCGTTCGTTGCCAAAAGCGAGGTGGTTAGTCACACCATACGCAATGTAGACGTGTTTAGTATCACGCATCACGACAACGAAAAAACGGCTTTTATCAACTACATTCACGTTAAAAATGGCACGATTAATCAGAGTTTCACCTACGAATACAAGCAAAAGGTGAACGAAACAAACGAAGAACTGTTGGTGAGTGCAATCCTCGAAATTCGCAATCGTTTCGCCAGCGAGGCGCAAGAGATTATCGTTCCATTTGAAATAGATTGGCAATTGACCAACGCCTACTTCACTGTGCCACAAAGAGGCGACAAAAAGAAGCTTTTAGAACTGTCGGAAATGAACGGAAAGCAGTATAAGTTCGACCGCATGAAACAAGCCGACAAGCTCAATCCTGAGCAAAAATACACCCGAATAATGAAAGAATTGCAAAACCATTTGCAGCTTTCTAAACTACCCTATCACATAGAATGCTTCGATAACTCGAACATTAGCGGAACAAATGCAGTGGCTGGCTGTGTGGTTTTCAAAGGAATGAAACCCTCAAAGAGCGACTATCGCAAGTATAACATCAAAACTGTGGTTGGACCTGATGATTATGCGTCGATGCAAGAGGTTGTTTATAGACGCTATAAGCGTATGATTGACGAGAAAAAGCCGCTACCCGACCTCATCATCACCGATGGTGGAAAGGGTCAAATGAGCGTTGTTCGAGAGGTGATTGAAGATCAGTTACACCTCCAAATTCCCATTGCTGGATTGGCAAAAGACAACCATCACCGCACCAACGAATTGCTCTTTGGGAACCCTCCCATTGTTATTGGTTTGAAGAACAATAGCGAATTGTTTTTGGCACTTATGCGCATTCAAGACGAGGTGCATCGTTATGCCATTTCGTTCCATAGAGACAAGCGTTCTAAAACCGCCCTACACTCTGAATTAGACAACATTAAAGGCGTCGGAGCGAAGACTAAAGAGGCTCTTATTGCGCAGTTTAAGAGCGTAAAGAAGATTAAAAGCGCAAGTTTAGAGCAACTTACAGAGGTGCTCGGAGCAAGCAAAGCTGCTACAGTGTTCAACTACTTTCATCAAGAAGAGCAAAACAGCGACAATTAATCCGTAACCCATTTACAATCAAGATATTAAAGATTTTAAAGCGAGTAAACATCTCGTTTTAGAATCTTTTTTTTATTGCTTTCCACGCCACAAGCACCCTATCCTTGCCTCACACAGCACCTTTTTCGTTTCACCCTTAACCACTTTCTACCCCAAGCCCTATCTTTTCCCTCCACAGTCGCACCCCTTCGTCCCTACAATCACAATCATTTTCTATCGCTCTCCTCGTCTTCCTTCATCACCAATTCCAATCCCTTTCCCCACTCGCTCCATTCTTTTCTATCTCCTTCTCTACCCTTTCATCTCACTCCTTCACCCCCTTTCTATTTCTGCACCTTTTCGCACACCTGGCAACAGCAGTGCAATTGCCCTAAAAAAGCATTGAGTTTGCCCCTTAAAAGCAATGCAATTGCGAACTAAAAGTAACCCTTTTATTTCCCCATAGCGCACCCACCATTTCCACAGGGCACAGCACACGCTCAGCAAAGACTCTCCACATCGCTTTTAATTGTGCTCTAAGGTCGTTTTATTTCTTTTCCACTGCAATACCCACCACACACTCAACAAGGGCGCAAATCGACAAAATAGGCCTCAAAAGATGCTGCACACTAAAAATAAAAATGTGCATTTTGCACAAGTGCAACGCAACTACTTGAAAATAACGACTGCCGTATGCGCTTTTTTTTGTAATTTTGTAACATGAGAATAGTTATTCAAAGGGTTTTAAACGCCAGCGTTTCGATAAACAACGAGGTACACTCTGCCATTTCAAAAGGCTTTCTTTTGTTAGTGGGAGTTACCCAAACCGACACGCAGGAAGATGTAGAATGGCTTGCCAACAAGGTGTGTTCGCTTCGTGTTTTCGACGACGAAGAGGGCGTGATGAACAAGAGTATCCAAGATATTGATGGCGAAATCCTCGCTGTTAGTCAGTTCACTCTCATGGCATCTTATAAAAAAGGCAACCGACCTTCATACATTCGAGCTTCAAGTCCCGACCATTCTCTCCCACTCTACAACAGCTTTGTGGCTAAACTAAAGCAACTCTTAAACAAAGATATCGCCACAGGTGTGTTTGGAGCGGACATGAAAGTGAGTCTAACCAACGATGGACCTGTTACCATCTGCATGGATTCGAAGAACAAAGAATAGGGCAAAACGAGCCGTAGAGCCTTTATTTTAACTCGCAAGATATGGACAATCAATCGCAAAAGATAAACGCTTGCAACGCAAGCAATGAGCACACAGAGCCTAAGAGCATGCAAGACATGCAACAAGAGGTTGACAAGTGGATTAAAACTTATGGCGTTCGCTACTTCTCTGAGCTTACCAATATGGCGTGTTTAACCGAAGAAGTGGGCGAATTGGCAAGGGTTATAGCTCGCACTTATGGAGACCAGAGCTTTAAAAAGAACGAGCATCATAACCTATCTGAAGAGATGGCAGACGTGCTTTGGGTGCTTATCTGCCTCGCAAATCAAACGGGTGTAGACCTCACTAAGGCGTTTAACGACTCGATGAAGAAGAAGACTGAACGAGACGCCACACGCCATTTGAACAACGATAAATTGAAATAACAAAATAAATAATACAAACATGAATTCAGAAACAAACCAATGCAACCACGAGCATCACGATTGCTGTGGTCATCATCACGAAGAATCGAACAAATATCTCGATATGTTGGCACTCTACAACACTAAGTTAAACGATGCTGAAGTGAGCGAAGCAGTGCGCAAAATTATTGCTGAAAAGGTACACGAAAACGATAACAACGATGTAAAGCGTTTCCTCTTTGGAAGTATCGAGCTAACATCTCTCAAAACAACTGATAGCGAAGAGAGCATACTTGCTTTCACCGAGCGTGTTAATCAGTTCGACTCTGCCTATCCAAATATGCCTCATGTGGCTACAATCTGCACCTATCCTTGCTATGCAAGTATTGTGAGCGAGAGCTTAGAGGTGAGTGGCGTTGAGGTTACTTGTGTGTCTGCGGGCTTCCCTTCATCACAAATGCTTCCTGAAATAAAGGTTGCTGAAACTGCTCTTGCTGTGAAAGACGGCGCTACTGAGATTGACATTGTAATGTCGGTAGGTAAGTTCTTGAGCGGAGACTATGAGGGAATGTGCGACGAAATTAGCGAAATTAAGAGCGTTTGCGGTGACGATGTACCCTTGAAAGTGATTCTTGAGACTGGCGATATCAAGACTGCTGAGAACATTAAAAAGGCGTCTTTACTTGCAATGTATGCGGGTGCCGACTACATCAAGACTTCTACTGGTAAGGAACCTATATCTGCTACTCCTGAAGCTGCATATGTAATGTGTCAAGCTATCAAAGAATACCACGAGAAAACAGGTATCAAAATCGGCTTTAAACCAGCGGGTGGAATCAACACTGTAATGGATGCTATCATCTATTACACCATCGTTAAGGAGGTATTGGGTAAGGAATGGCTCACCAACAAGTATCTTCGTTTGGGTACAAGTCGCCTCACTAACTTGCTACTTAGCGAACTAACTGGCGAAGAAACAAAGTTCTTCTAAATCAAAAAGCATCGTTGATGCTTATATAAAGAAAAGGTCTCATAAGATTTAAATGGTGTTTTCTATTCCATTTTCTTATGAGACCTTATTGTATCTATATGCTCTGCTCTACCCTATTTCAAGGGTTTTTACTGGCATTATAGCTTTCGTTCTATCACATAGTCTAAGTAAGCGTTGAGTGCTTGCTTAATGTCTGCATCTTGAATCTTCTCTTCTATAAATCCGATAGCTTTGTTTTTAAACTCTCGCATCTTAGCTTCTGCATATTCAATACCGCCATTTTCTTTTGTGAAAGCAACCAACTGAGCCACTTCTTCGGGTGTTACTTCGCCCTTTCTCACCTTCAATGCCAAGTCTTTCATTGCGCCATTGCCGGTTCTTAACACAGCATGTATCACAGGAAGGGTTAGCTTTCCTTCTGCCATATCATTGCCTGTGGGCTTTCCAATGTCGTTCGATTCGTAATAATCAAATATATCATCACGTATTTGGAACGCCATTCCGAGGTGCAAACCGAATAGTCTTGCCTGCTCAACATCGTCTTTTGATGCTCCAACAGATAAGGCTCCGATCTCTGTACACGCCTCAAATAGAGCCGCAGTCTTACGCTTTATCACTTCATAATAAGCCTCTTCAGATATCGTTTGATTGCTTATATTTTCTAATTGCAATATCTCTCCGTCTGAAAGGGTGCGTCCTAACTCTGCTAAGCCAGACACAATGCGGTCGGAAGAGGTGTAACTAACATGTAAGAGGGCTGTAGATAGTATATAATCGCCAACAAGTACTGCCACTTTATTATCATAAAAGGCATTAACAGACGCTTGTCCACGTCGCTCTCCACTTTCATCTACAACGTCATCATGCACTAATGAGGCTGTATGTAACAGCTCTAAACCTATTGCGGCATGCTGAGTTACCTCGCTAACACATCCAAATGCCTTTGCAATAAGCAACATCAACATAGGTCGCATGCGCTTTCCTGAGCGTTGCTTTATAAACATTAGCACCTGAGATAACAATCCATCTTGATGCTCAAGCGATGTATTAAAAAGATCGATGAAATGGTTTAATTCTTCAGTTATTGGCTTTTTTATTACCGATAAGTAATCCATGTTCATTCAAATTTCTTACAAAAATAAGCAAATAATCGGTAAGTATCACTCTTTTTTCGTAATTTTACGCATCAAAATAAATATTTATGAGTAAACTTTTTCTTTTAGATGCCTACGCATTAATTTATCGTTCTTATTACGCTTTCATTAAGAATCCCCGCATAAACTCTAAAGGTTTCAACACAAGTGCAATACTTGGATTTGTGAATACTCTACATGAAGTAATCCAAAAAGAACAACCTTCGTACCTTGGAGTGGCGTTCGACCCAAGCGGTCCCACCTTTCGTGACGAAGCTTTTGCCGACTATAAGGCTCAAAGAGAAAAGACTCCTGAAGACATTAAGCTGTCTGTTCCCATCATAAAGCAGATTCTTGAGGCCATGAATATCCCAATTCTCGAGGTGAAGGGATACGAAGCCGACGATGTTATCGGTACACTTGCCACCCAAGCAAGCCACCTTGACATCGAAACTTACATGCTTACGCCCGATAAAGACTATGGTCAATTGGTGAAAGACAATGTTTTTATCTATCGACCAAGACACGGCGGAGGGTATGAAATACTTGGAGTTGAGCAGATAAAAGAAAAGTATCAGATCGAAAGTCCATCGCAAGTAATCGATATTCTTGCCTTAATGGGCGACTCTGCCGATAACTTTCCAGGCTGTCCAGGCGTTGGTGAGAAGACAGCTATTAAGCTAATCAACGACTTTAAGTCGATAAATAATTTGTTAGAGAATACCCATCAGCTCAAAGGAAAGTTGAAAGAGAAGGTCGAAGGCGCAGTGGAAGATATTAAGATGTCGAACTTTTTGGCGACCATCAAAACCGATGTGCCCATCGAACTCAATTTAACCGATTTGCAACTCACCCCTCCTAACGAAGAAAAGTTGCGTGCTTTGTTCGACGAACTCGAGTTTAGAACACTCGCAAACAAATTCTTTAAAAAGACTGAAAATATACAAACGAAAGACAATTCGCAGTTAAATCTCTTTGAAGAATTCACGTCCAACGATGCAGTTGAGCCCAAATTTGAGAATTATAAGACACTTTTTGATACCAAATATAATTATAAACTCGTTGAAAAAGAAGAGGATATAAATAAATTATGTGATTTATTACTGACAAAAAGAATTGTAAGTTTAGACACAGAGACCACTTCTTTGAATCCATTAGAGGCAGAATTGGTGGGTTTGAGCTTTTCTGTTAGTCCTCAAGAAGCATTTTATGTGCCCATTCCTAACGAACAACAAAAAGCGCAAAAAATTGTAAATGTCTTCCAACCGCTATACGAAAACGAAGAAATTGAGAAGGTAGGACAAAATATTAAGTACGACATCGAGGTGCTAAGAAATTATGGTATCACGATGAAAGGTCCCCTATTCGACACCATGATCGCTCATTATCTTCTCCAACCAGAGCTTCGTCACAACATGGATGATATGGCAGAGACCTATCTTCACTATAAAACTATCCACATAGATCAGCTCATTGGCGCCAAAGGAAAAGACCAATTAAGTATGCGTTCGCTTGCACCCGAGCAGATAGTAGACTATGCTTGCGAAGATGCCGACATCACCTTGCAACTTAAAAACATATTCGAACCCAAGCTAAAAGAAGAAGGTTTGTACCCATTGTTTAAGGAAGTGGAAATGCCTTTGATTTATGTTTTGGCAGAGATGGAATGCAATGGCGTTAAACTCGATGTGCAAGCACTTTCTGAAGTGAGCAAAACCTTCAACGAGCAACTCAGTCAATACGAGCAAAAGATATACGAATTAGCAGGCGAAACCTTTAACATCTCATCGCCAAAGCAAGTAGGAACCATTCTTTTCGAAAAGCTAAAGATATCAGAAAAGCCCAAGAAAACCAAGACAGGGCAATATGTTACGAGCGAAGAAGAATTGCAGAAGCTCATCAACAAACATCCTATTATCGATGAGATATTGAAATATCGTGGACTAAAGAAGCTCCTTAGCACTTATGTAGACGCTCTTCCTAAGCTTGTAAACCCCAAAACTGGCAACATACACACCAGCTTTAACCAAGCCACAACAGCCACAGGACGATTGAGTTCGAGCGATCCTAACTTGCAAAATATTCCCGTTCGAGGCGAAGACGGAAAAGAAATTCGCAAGTGTTTCATTCCTAACGACGGCTGTTTGTTCTTCAGTGCCGATTATAGTCAAATAGAGTTGCGTATTATGGCGCATCTAAGTGGCGACGAAAACATGATCGAAGCCTTTATAGAAGGGCACGACATTCACGCTGCCACCGCTGCAAAGATCTATAAAAAGCCTATCGACGAGGTGACAAGAGACGAGCGCACTAAGGCCAAACGTGCCAACTTTGGTATTATATATGGCATCACTGTTTTTGGATTGGCAGAGCGTTTGAACATCGAACGCAGCGAAGCCAAACAGCTCATCGACGGCTATTTCAGCACCTTCCCACAGGTTCAGGCCTACATGGAGCAGTGTAAAGAAACCGCAAGACAAAACGGTTATGTAGAAACCTTTATGCATCGCCGTCGCTATCTTGCCGACATCAACAGTCAAAATGCCACCGTTCGTGGTTATGCAGAGCGCAATGCCATCAACGCACCCATACAAGGTAGTGCGGCAGACATCATCAAGTTGGCAATGGTTCGCATCTATGAGCGATTCAAAAAAGAAGAAATAAAGAGCAAGATGATTCTTCAAGTGCACGACGAATTGAACTTTAGCGTTCTCCCTAACGAGAAAGAACAAGTGGAAAAAATTGTACTCGAAGAGATGCAGAATGCCTTTAAGCTAAAAGTGCCATTGATTGCCGACGCTGGTTGGGGTGCAAACTGGCTCGAGGCGCATTGATGCACCACCCCAAACACAAAGAAAGCACAAAACACACGCTATTTTATCACTTTGAAAAAGCAGTGTTTTTCGCTCGTAAAATCAATACTATTACACCCTAAAAGAAGTGGAATTACAAAGCAAGTGCAATGCTTTTTGTAGTTCCACTTTTTCTCTTTAACACTCAAAGAGTTACAACTCCTCATAAATAAGCTACAAAATACTTGCGAAATAAGTTAAAACTAACTAACTTTGCCCCGCATTAACCAAAACAATAACACAGACAAATATGAAAAATTGGATCTTACTCTTGGTCTTATTAGCTGCATTCTGTGCACCTATCAAAGCGCAATTGCCTCAAATAACACTTAAAAGTATCGATGGAAAGAGCGTTCGCCTCGACACCATTTCTAACAACGAGAAACCCATTATCGTGTCTTTCTTTGCCACATGGTGCAAGCCTTGCAACAGAGAATTGAGCGCAATTAACGAGGTTTACGACGAATGGCAAAAAGAAACAGGCGTTAAACTCATCGCTATCTCTATCGACCAAGCTCAAAACGTCAACAAAGTAAAGCCTTTGGTAGATGCTAATGGTTGGAAATACGAGGTTCTTCTCGATCCAAATGGAGAGGTTCGTCGTGCCGTTGGCGCACAAATGATTCCTTTTGTGTTGGTGTTAGACAAGAATAAAAACATCGTTTACAAGCATAGTGGCTATGCTGACGGAAGTGAAAACGAACTATACGAAAAGGTGAAGGAAGCCTGCAAAAAATGAAACTAAGCTATTTTTGCATCGCAACAACGCTTCTCCTCTCTCCCACTCTCTCTGCTTTTGCACAGGAAGAGGGCGACAAAGTGCGCCTATCGGGAAGCATTCAGACCGACTTTTTACTACCTCAAAAAGACACAAAGCTGGGCATTAACAACATCGAACACAAGGTGTTGAACAACACTTATGTTGATGTGAATGCCTCATACAAAAACTTTGACGCTGGAGTTAGATTGGAATATATGCAACATCCCTTACCAGGTTTTGAACAAGACTTTAAGGGTTGGGGCGTACCTCATTTCTATTTAAAAGGTCGATTCAATAAAGTTGAGCTTACATTGGGACATTTCTACGAGCAATTCGGAGCAGGATTTGCCCTCAGAAGCTATGAAGAACGCAGTTTGGGAATAGACAATTCTATTCTTGGAGCACGCATTGTGGCTACTCCTTTCGATGGTGTTCGCCTCAAAGCACTGGCAGGAAAGCAACGAAGATATTGGAAACTCAACCCTTCTTTCATCTCGGGTGCCGACCTCGAACTGAACTTAGAACAATGGATTAAGCCTCTTCAACAAAGCGAAACCTACCTTTCTGTGGGCGCATCGTTGGTGAACAAGAACGAGAAAGACGAGGATATTCTTGTAGGTTCTACACATCGTTTAAACCTTCCACACAACGTTTCGGTGGTAGATGCAAGGGTTCAACTGCAACACAAGGGTGTGAATATCTTGGCAGAATGTGCCTTTAAAGGACAAGACCCAACGCTTAACAACAACTACATCTATCGAAAAGGATATGTAACAATGCTCTCTTGCTCTTATTCTAAAAGCGGATTGGGAGCTATCGTGCAAGCCAAAAGAAGTGTAAACATGGGCTTTAGAGGCGTGAGAAGTATGGACGGACTATCGTCTTTCATCAATCACATGCCCCCATTCACCATGGAACACACCTACACTCTTGCGGCTTTATACCCCTATTCTACTCACCCCGATGGCGAATGGGCCTACCAATGCTCGTTGAACTACACCTTTAAAAAGGGCAGTTCGTTAGGTGGAGCATACGGAACTAAGGTGAAATTCAATGCAAGTCATGTGCATGCCATTCAAAACAACGGCCTCAACATGCCTGGAAAAGACGGCTATGGCTCGGCATTTTGGAAGTGGGGAGATGCCACTTACTATCAAGATATCAACTTACAGGTAGAGAAAAAGCTCTCTAAAAGCACCCAAATAGGCTTGATGTATATGAATCAAAGATACAACGAAACGGCTATTAAGGGCGAAGGGGGCATGTTGCACAACAACATTTTCATTGCCGAACTAAAACAAAAGCTATCGCACAAAACCACACTTCGTGCCGAAGCGCAGTATTTAAACTCTGCCGATGGGGATAAAGACTGGCTTTTTGCGTTAGCAGAAGTGTCGTTCTCGCCTCATTGGATGGTGTCGGTTTCCGACCTTTTCAACAGCGGTAGCACCAAACAGCACTACTATCAGTCGTTTGTTGGCTACTATAACGGAGCACATCGCATTCAGTTGGGCTATCAACGAACCCGTGCTGGTTATAATTGTGCAGGCGGAGTGTGTCGCTATGTGCCTGCAAGTAAGGGTTTAAGCCTATCTTATAATTATAATTTTTAATGTAAATGAAGAAACAATATTACATACTTTTCCTTTTCATGGCTATGCTCTTGGGCTGTAACAACATCGATAACAACAATCGATTGATTGAAATTCCAACAGCAACAGTAGAGCGCAATGTGTTGGTTGAGGAGTTTACTGGTCAGAAATGTCTCAACTGTCCTGCCGCAGGTGTTGTCTTAAAGGATATTCAAAGCAAATACAATGAGGGCAATGTAGTGGTTGTTGCCATTCATGGAGGACCTCTTGCACTCAAGTCAAGCGGTCATATTGTGGGTTTAAGAACCGACCTTTCCGACCAATATTATAAGCTATGGAAGGTGAGTGGCGTGCCTTGTGCCGTGATTAACCGCAACAGTGGCGTACTAAGAAGAAACGCTTGGGCGGCTAAGATATACGAGGATTTGCAACAAAAAAGTAGCATCAAAATCGCAACAAAGGCTCAACGTGTTGCCAATAGCAACGACATCACCATCTCTACAACCATCAACAACACGGGAGAAGCGGTGAAAGTGCATCTGCAATTGTGGCTCGTTGAAAACAATATCACTGCCATTCAGCAGCTACCTAACAACGATGTTCAAAGCAACTACGTGCACAATCATGTGTTGAGAGACGCTATTAACGGAGCAATGGGCGAAGAGGTGAGCCTTAACAGCAACACCCCTCAAACCTTTGAGCACCGCTATTCGGCTAATGCTAACATCAATTTAAACAACTGCCACATCGTTGCTTTTGTGTATAACGATAGCGGGGTGTTGCAAGTGGTGCAACAAGCTGTTTCTAATGAGTAGAATACTACGATAGGAAATGGTTTCTGAAGGATAAAAAGAAGATAACAAATAAATAACATCAAGCAATTAAAAACAATACAATTATGAAAAAATTCTACTCAATTAGTTTACTTTTCCTTTTGTGTTTCATGCTTCAAGCTAAGGCACAAACAGCTAATCCTGATTTCAAGTTTGTAACAGCAGGCGGACAAGAGATTGAAAATGGTGCTACAATTAAAAGCAATAATGCTATCGATAACCCTTATGGTGAAGGCGGAAAGTTGATTAAAGAAAGCTTTATTATCGACAATTTGCGCAAACAAGACTATATTGTTTACGTTCAATACACTATCAACAAGCTCGAAGGAACTAACCTTGGCGTTTGCTTTAACGGCGATTGTACAGCAGAAGAAGAGGTAGGAACATATCAAATGGACCAACAACAGCTTCTTTCTACCGATGAAACGAAGCAAGTGGTAGACGTTGATTTCGCTTTTGAAACAAAGGGTAAGGCAAGCGTTACTGTGCAACTTTTCTACCAAAGTATATTTAGTTCTGAGGGAGATCCATTCACAGCAGGTCCTAAAGTGACTTATGAATTCACCTCAGAGACTACTGGAATCAACGCAACAAAGGCTGCAAACATTGCTTACTACAATGTATTCAACCTTCAAGGAATTCAAGTTTTAAACAAAGCAGCAAGTCTTTCAGGTCTTCAAGCAGGTACTTATATCGTGCAAGCATACGACAACAAGGGCTTAGTTAGCACAACAAAGCAAATCATTCGCTAAGTTATAGCGCAATAATCTAATATGAAACAATTCGTTCTAAGCGCATTTATTTTTGTTCTAAGCGCTTTATTCAACATCAATGAGTGTTGGGCTGGTGACCTAAGTCTTGCGCCCGCAGCGGCAAGAAAAACGTATATTGCACGTTCAGCAAGCACTGCTAAGGCCTTTATTAGCGTCACAAGCTTTGGTAGAGACGTTGTAAACTCGTTTGAATATACCATAACAAGCGACAAAGGAACAGTGGTTGAAGGTACTTATACCTTTAAAGAAGCATTCAGAAAATATGACACTTCAACCTGTGAAATAGAGTTTCCTGTAAACAAAACCACTGATATCACAAGTCTAACATTCAACATCAATAAGGTAAACAATGAACGCAACGGGGCTACTTTAGGCTCTTGTAACATTCCTTTTACCTTTATTTCAAAGTTTGCAACACGCAAAGTGGTGGTCGAAGACTTTACAGGCATGTGGTGTGGATGGTGCCCTCGTGGTATTGCAGCAATGGAATATATGCAAAAACACTATCCTGAAAGCTTCATTGGCATTGCTGCTCACGATGGAGATGTATTGAGTACGCCAGACTATGCCTATATATTGGCAAAGTATAGAGGTCGCCCATACGTTCTAATGAACCGCACAACAAGAGTGAACAGCTTTGTACCTAAAAGCGAATTAGAAAGAGAAAGAGATGCAGGAGCAGACATGGACGTTGATATTTCGGCTACTTGGGACGAAGGAAAGAATAAGATTAGCATCACATCTACCACTACTTTCAGACTAGATGCAAGCGAAGGGAACTATGCTTTGGCTTATGTTTTGACCGAAGACGGCATAAAAACCACAAGAGCACAAAACAATAACTTCGCAGGAGACATGAGTTTAAAGGGCGTTTCGGAAGAAGCTGAGTTCTTTATGAATAGTGGTCAGGCTGTTTATAACATGACTAACAATCATGTTGCCATTGCTGCAAAGCACATAACAAATGGACTTGAGGGCATTGTAACGGCTCCATTCGTTGCCGATAAGCCTATTGTTCACGAAACATCGTTCGACAATATCGCTCAATATAAAAAGATACAGAACAAAGATAACTTATCTGTTTGCGTGCTATTGATCGACACGAGCAATGGAAGAATTGTGAATGCTAATAAATGTAAGATTCAAACTGCCAACGCAACAGGCATCAAAAGCACCACAATCGACAACAAAGAAAAGCACGTTGTGGCTCGATATACTGTCAATGGAGAGTTTATTTCGGCTCCTGTTAAGGGCATTAACATCGTGAAATACAGCGACGGCACAACGAAAAAAGAGGTGGTTCAATAACCTCCTACTTCGTTTATGCGTGCTAAATAGAGACGAATTACATCGTCACACGAAACAAAAAGCACATAAAACAAAGGATGAATGTCGGCCAAAAGCGCAACAAACGCCACCGACATTCATCTTTTTTATTTTCTCATAGCGTTACACCTTCATCACCTTTATTATTCCCTTGTGTTTCAATAACATCACAACAATGTTTCACGAGAAACATTATTACATTCCTCCCCCACTCCATTTACCCTGCAATATGGAGCTATTAGTTGGCAACATGCCCCCTTTTTCTGCCCTTCCTCTCCTCTTTTTGGATCTCAACTCCCCTCTTTTTAGATTCCAACTCTCCCCATTTTCCGCCCCCAAAGCACATCAATATACAAAAAAGAGTATAGATTTTGCTATATCACACTTAATCTCTACCTTTGCATTAAGCACCTAACAAGGTATGAACAACGCACTTAGCGAGCCTCAAACAAGGTGCAATGAGTTAAGAAAACAGTTCTACTGAATATTTCACTAACAACATAAAGCGAATGAAACCTGTACGAATTGAAGAGTTAGACTATTTAAAAGGCATATTGATTACGCTCGTAGTACTCTTTCATTTAACCTATTTCTCAACCGAATACACCCTTGCAAAGCAGTTTGTTTACACCTTTCACATGCCCGCTTTCTTAGTTATTTCGGGCTGGTTGATGAACATCGAAGCCCCATTACCCCACTTTGGGCGAATGATTTCGAAGATACTCCTACCCTATATCGTGTTCGAATCGGGCTATATCGTTATCTCTGCATTGAAAATGGTGGCGGTTCCCATAGCCGAACTCAATGTAAGCACGTTCTTATACCACTTCTTTACGTCGCCAGTTGGGCCCTATTGGTTCCTACATACGCTTATTATTTGCGCTGTGGTGTATAAAGTTTGGCACACCATTTTTGCCTCTTCCACAAGCAAACAAGCCATTGCAATGGTGCTCACAATATGGTTCTTGGCTCAATATGTTCACATCATTTCGTTTGCTTCGGGCTGTTTTTTCATTGCAGGAGCTGTTCTTCGACGTTCTAACATACATATAACCAACGTTTTAAGTCCTAATATCTTGGCATTAATTGCATTGGCTGTGTTGTGCACTCATCCCGATTTCTTTGTAGAAGAGAGCCTTTCGGGCATCGCAATTGTGTATGTAATGATGAGCGTTATGTTACTTTTTTACAACCTTAGTCCCCACTTTTTGCGCTCAAAAGTGTGCTATCTCGGTCAAAGAACCCTCCCCATTTACCTCTATTCTCCTTTATTCACCTTTCTATTTAAGGCCTTCAAGCTCTATTTTAGCTTCGACCCTACCCGCTTTGTCTTTGCCTTTGTGGCCACAACTTGTTGCATCGTAGGCTCGTTATGTGCCGACAAAGTGGTGAAAACGATCATTAATGGAGCACAAAAAGTAGTAAAAAGATAAGCTAAAAAGACCGAAAAACTTTTTGCGTAATAATATTTTCGTATCTTTGTTCCATACAAGATAATAACATTTTAAACAGAAAGGATAATATGAATTACGTAGAATTGAATAACGGAGTGAAGATGCCTCAGCTTGGATATGGTGTTTTTCAGGTAGAACCAACAGAGGCTGAGCGTTGTGTTTTAGATGCAATTAGCGTGGGATATAGACTAATTGACACCGCACAGATATACAAAAACGAAGAAGGTGTGGGCAATGCCATTGCTAAATGCGGTGTTCCTCGCTCAGAACTATTCATCGTTACCAAAGTATGGGTGTCTAATGCAGGCGAAGAAAAGGCCTATGCTTCGATCTTAGAGAGCCTTAAAAAGCTAAAAAGCGATTATATCGACCTACTTCTTGTACACCAACCATACGGCGACTATTATGGAACTTATCGTGCAATGGAGCGTGCTTATCGTGAAGGAAAGGTGCGTGCAATTGGCGTAAGCAACTTTTATCCCGACCGATTGATCGACCTTCATCACAATGTAGATATCAAACCTGCCGTGAATCAGGTTGAAACTCATGTGTTTAATCAACAGCTTGAGGAGCAAAAATACATGGAAAAATACAATTGTCAGATCATGTCTTGGGGTCCATTTGCAGAGGGAAAGAACGATTTTTTCAACAATGAGACTTTAATCGAGATAGGAAACAAACACAACAAAACAGTGGCTCAGGTGGCTCTTCGCTATCTATTGCAACGTGGCGTGGTTGTTATTCCTAAATCAACTCACAAAGATCGCATGGAACAAAACATGGATGTCTTTAACTTCTTACTTACCGATGAGGACATGAAGACCATCGAAAAGTTGGATACTAAGCACACTTTGTTCGCTTCTCACAGAGATCCTCAATTCGTTGAGTTGATTCTTTCGTTGAAATAAGCATAGCTTTTGGTTCACAATAGCATAGCTATTACACTGCAATTGCATTGACTTTAGCGTGCAATTACATTGATATTAAAACAACAACAAATTCTTTTAGCTCTTACAGGCAATGCAACGGGTGTGCAAGGTGCTTGTAAGAGCTTTTATTTTGCCAACATGTTGTCTACTTTTTTACACTAAAAGTATCAAAATGGGAGAGGGGCTAACACCTTTTTCTTATATAATAAGGTAGCAAAAATAGTCTTTCTCTTTTATTTTCAATACTTTAAACTATTTAACTAAGAATGAAAGCTGCGCAGAGATGATTTACAAAAATCTTTCCATATATTTGCATCTACAGTTGACTTAAATCACTAAACACGCTTTAAACCTCTGTATTGAAGAGACAATAAACCTTTTTTGATAAACATAAATATGAAAAGATTAACCTACAAGACGCAACAGATGCGCTTCAACCATCTATTGCGAAGCACCACCTTAGTGTGTGGAATGCTACTCCTTCCTAACATTTCGGCAGGAGCCTCTAACACTATCACTCAACAAACACGGCCTGCAGAGCAAATCAAAGGTTCGGTTCTTAGTAACACAGGAGAGCCCCTTATTGGTGTAACTGTACGTGCAACGGGTAGTTCTGCAGGAACTGTTACCGACTTAGATGGTAACTTCTCTATCAATGTTGCACCCGGAACGCAGCTCACTTTCTCGTACACGGGCTTTAAATCGCATAGTGCTAAAGCTCAAAACGGCATGCGCATCACCCTACAAAGCGACGTTAACGACCTAAATGAGGTGGTTGTTGTGGGTTATGGCACACAAAAGAAAGCCAACTTAACTGGTGCTGTGGCTTCAGTTAGCGGTAGTGTGCTCGAGAATAGACCTATTAGTAACCTCGGACAAGGCCTCCAAGGTGTTGTACCTAACCTCAATGTATCAATGGGTAAGGGTGGAGCTCCTGGCGCAGGAGCATCGTTTAACGTTCGTGGTACAACGTCTCTCAACGGAGGTGGACCGCTTGTGTTGGTGGATAACGTACAAATGGACGCCAACTTGGTGAACCCCGACGATATAGAATCTATCTCTGTGCTTAAAGATGCGGCTTCTGCTGCTATCTATGGAGCACGTGCTGCGTATGGAGTTATCCTCATTACCACTAAGAAAGGTAAGCTAAATTCTCGCCCAACAGTGCAGTTCTCGGCTTCAGGATACTGGCAAAAGCCCGCTGTTGAAATGCATAATGTCAACTCATTAGACTATCTTAAGATGATAGACATCGCTTATCAAAACAGCGGTGGTAGTGGACATTACTTCAATCCATTGGTTTATTCGTACACAGAAAAATACATGAACGGCACTTATGATCAGCCTGTTTTCTTCGATAAGAGCTATAGTGCATTCAAATATGGCTATAACGGTAACACAGACTGGTGGAAAGAGCTTTATAAAACATCGTTCTCGCAAATTTATAACGCAAGTATTAGCGGCGGAAGTCAAAAAACTCGCTACTATGTTTCGCTCGGTGCAAACAATCAAGGCGGTATTTTAAAGGCTGTAAACGAGAAATACAATAAGTATAACGCTAACATTAACATCACATCTGAATTAACTCCATGGATGGAAGTGTCGGCTAAGATTGCTCATACCTATACAACAGAAAAGCACCCAACAGGTGGAACAACTGCAATGAACTCGACTGCATACTCTGGTATCTCTGCTTATAGCGGTATGATGAAATCAGACTTGAGTCCATTGATGCCTGTTAAGCACCCCGATGGCCATTATGCTGGACAAGGAAACTTTACTAACCCTGTTGCAATTCAGGCTCAAGGCGGTAACGCTAACTCTCGTCAAAACGACCTTTGGATGACTGCTGGCGTGAAACTTACTCCGCTTAAAGGTCTTGTTATCAATGCCGATTACACCTGGAACTACTATGGTTTGGCTTCAACTCAACACGTTCGTAACTTCTACGACTACACTGCTGTGCCTGGAACTGAAAACTATTATCCTTGGACTAACCCAAGTAGTGTAACCAAAGTGAATAACGAAGACTACTATTCTTCATTCAATGCTTTCGCAGAATATAACCTATCGCTAGCAAAAAAAGCACATAACTTCAGATTTATGTTAGGTTATAACCAAGAAAAGAAGCTAACAGACTATCACTTTGAAGGTAGAAAAGACTTGATAGATTCTAACAATCCTGCCATAAACCAAGCAACTGGAGATATGAATATCGACGGAAATATGGGTCAATGGTCTGTCAATGGTGCTTTTGCTCGTATCAACTACGATTATAAAGGACGTTACCTTGTTGAATTAAACGGCCGCTACGACGGTTCATCTAAATTCAAAAAGGGATATCGTTATCAGTTCTTCCCATCTGTTTCTGTAGCTTGGCGTGCATCAGAAGAAAAGTTCTTTGAAAGCATGAAGGACTGGTGTGACAACTTAAAGCTACGTGCTTCGTACGGATCTTTGGGTAATCAGGTGGTAGATGGTAACTTCCCATATCTTGCAACCTATGGAATTAACAGCAAATATGGCGCAATCCTTGGCGGAACACGCCCTGTTGCCATCACAGCACCAGGTCTTGTGAGCTCTTCTTTCACATGGGAAACAGTGAATCAGATTGACCTTGGTATCGATGCAACATTCCTTCGCAATCGTCTTAACTTCTCTTTCGACTGGTATCGTCGTAATACTAAAGACATGCTTGTGAATGGTGAGGTGCTTCCTTCAGTGTTAGGAGCAGGCGTTCCACGCCAAAATGCAGCTAACTTAAAGACTGTTGGTTGGGAAGTTTCATTGGAATGGAACGACCGTTTAGCATGTGGTTTGTCTTATCATGTTAAGGGTGTGCTATCTGATTATCAATCAACTATCACCAAGTTCAATAACCCTACAGGCCTAATCAGCCAATATTACGAAGGACGTAAGATGAATGAAATCTGGGGATTTGTATCTAATGGACTCTTCCAAAGCGACCAAGAGGCTGCAGATCACGTTAACCAATCTTACCTTTATGGTGGTAAATGGGGCGCAGGTGACGTTCGTTTCGAGAACTTAAACAACGATAACAAGATCGATATAGGCGACAACACATTGGCAAACCCTGGTGATAGAAAGATAATTGGTAACTCAACACCTCGCTTTGCTTATGGTATTACAGCTGGACTCGAGTATAAAGGATTCGACTTCGAAATGTTCTGGCAAGGAATTGGTAAGCGTGATTGGTTCCCAGGCTCTGGTTCTGCAGCGTTTTGGGGCTTCACTGACGAGTGGCAAACACCGCTTACAACATCTCTCGACTATTGGACTACAGAGAATACAGGTGCATACTTCCCTAAATTAGGATGGGCAAACAGAGGTAACCGTACTGTTAGTACACGCTATTTGCAAAATGCAAGCTACTGTAGACTTAAGAATGTAACCTTAGGATACACCCTTCCTAAATCTATTGTTAGCAAGATTGGTGTTTCACGTCTTAGAGTTTACATCACAGGTGAAAACCTATTCACCTTCACTTCGCTCATAAAGGCGTTCGATCCTGAGACTTTAAGCAACATGACCTACCCAATTAACAAGAAAATTGCTGTAGGTTTGAATCTAACATTCTAATGTGTCACCTTCTAAAAACAATTTTATTATGAAATTTAAAAATTATATCGCACTATCATTACTTGCAGGAATGGCAGCTGCGTGTGATTATACAGACTTGTCTCCGCTTGACTCTTTCACAGATCAAACATACTGGAACACAACCAAAGACTTAAAACTTTATGCCAACGGACTATACGGAGCATTGAGCAGTCCATCGGCTTCGCTCGACAATGTGAGTGATAACTTCGTTACAACTAACTATAGTTCTTATCTATTTGATGAGATGACTGTACCCACAGAGGCATCTTCAGGAAATGGATGGTATTGGGATGACATCAGAAGTTGCAACTACTTTATGAAACGTTACAATAAAGTTCAAGGCAGTCAAGATGAAATTAACAAGTATGTTGCAGAGGTTCGCTTCTTCCGTGGCTTGCATTATTTCAACAAATTGAAGATGTTTGGCGACGTGCCTTACTATGATTCAGACCTTCAAACCGATGATAAAGAGCAACTATATAAAGGCCGTGACTCTCAAGACGAAGTGCTTAAGCATGTTATCGAGGACTTTAAATTTGCTATAAGATGGCTTCCTGAGAAGTCATTATCAGAGTCTGGACGCCTCAACAAAGAAGCTGCACGTACCCAATTGGCACGCATCTATCTTCACTTTGGTACTTATAAGAAATACCACAACCAAACAGGTACAGGCGACTTAGCTGCTAATATGCTTTTGAAAGAAGCGGTGGCACAAACCGACACCTTGATGGACAGTGGCAAATTCGACATCGTGAAGGGTACAGATACAGGTTGCGACCAACTTCCTTACGCTAATTATCCACTCTACTATTCAAACCAATTCACCCAAGAAGACCTTTCAACCAACAAAGAATGTATTCTTGCTCGTTTCTATGAAACAGGTGTTTTGACTCACGAATTAGGTAGACAAGCACAAAATGGCGGTATGGGTTTATCTAAAGACTTTATCGAATCGTTCTTAATGAAAGACGGAACACCTATCTACAACACTGGTTCTGGCTATGCAGGCGACAATGATTTAGAACAAGAAATAACCAATCGTGACCCCCGTTTGTATCAAATTGTAGACAATAGTCACAAACCTTACTATGTACGCAACGGCGAACGCATTGCTAACGAGCCTGCAAATAGAGTAGGATCGAGCAAGAGTGTAACTGGTTACGACTGCGTTAAGTTCCATCATGCTAACACTGTGCAACAAGAAGCACGTAACTCTACATTCGACTGGTTCGTTTATCGTTATGCAGAAGTGTTGCTAATCAATGCCGAAGCGAATGCAGAATTGAACACTTGCACACAAGCTGTACTTGATAAAACCATCAACAAGTTGCGTGACCGTGTGGGAATGCCTCACTTAACCACATCTCCTGTTGCCGATGCGAAGCCTATTGATTATGGTTATACACTCTCTAATCTTCTTTATGAGATCAGACGTGAACGCCGAATTGAGCTTATTGCTGAAGGATTCCGCCTTGATGACCTCAAACGCTGGAACGCAATGAAGCTAATGTCTAATCCAAAAACAATGTTTGGTATTAAGATTACACCACAATCTATCAGCGGATTCCCTGCAGGCACATTCGATAGCCAAACAGGTCGCCCAACAATAGAATACAATGGCGCAACTTATCTATACCAATACAAGGCTGCTAAGAAGCTTGATGATGCAGGAAGACAATGGAAAACCAACGATCGTCGTTTCTTATATCCTATTCCTAAACAAGAATTGGTGCTTAACAAGCAACTAACACAAAACCCTGGTTGGGAATAATTATCAGTGAGATAGATCATATCTAACGATACAAAACGAGCGGGACACTATGTTATGGGTGTCTCGCTCGTTGCTTTTTATCGTCTCTTTGCCGTTTTCTTTGTTTCTAACGGCTTTTATTTGCTTTCGCAACACAACGCTCACATCGAACTATCTCAATCGATTGTAGCGCATTTAAAATGCTTTATTTAACGGCTTTCTGCCTTTATGTATCCAATTGCTATGCTTTTTGCTCGTAATATAGCTGCTTTTATCTACCAATTACATTGCTATTGGGGCACAATATCACCGCTTTTCTTTCGTCCACAAATATCTTCTTGGAAGGAATGTCTATCTCACTGCTTTTAAATATGTTGTGATGAGTGGGAGAGAAGGGGCGAAAGGGAGGAGAAAAGGGTGGGTGAGAACACGAAAAAGGGAGAGCAGCTCTGTGACTATTCTCCCTTCTTTTATCATATTAAAACACCTCATTGATGTGCTATTGCTTATATTTTGCTCGTAAAAGGTCTACACTATAGATATTATCGGGTGTTGTATTCACCGCAATAGTAGCAGCTTGTAGGGGCACTTCTACGCCATCTACGGTCAGCTTTCCAGTGGTAACGACCGCAAAAAGATCCTTAGAAAACTTGTAATCATAATATCCCCACGACCAAGGAGCTGCCACATCATAGTTTTGAACAACTGTGTGTTGCTTGCCTCCGTATGTTACTTTGAAGGTTTGAGGCTGTATTTTTGTTATAAGAAAACAAATAGGAGCATCGTCGTAGAAGTTTATTTTACAAACAAGTGGTTGTGCATCTGCCTGATTTAAGGCTGCTTTCAAATTGCTGTCTTTTATAAAATCGGTCAAAGCTCGCATAGGAATAGATGCTATGGTGAGCGTTGTATCGTTGGCCACTCTGCACTTTATGTTGCGAACGGTGTCTACTTTGTTATATTTCGAGCCTGGTTTAGAAGGCTGATTAAGCACAAAGGTCATGCCAGTGGTATATTCCCCAATAGTAAGACTCAAAGCTCTTGCTTTCTCTTCTTTAGTCAACACTCGAACATCGCCGTTGTTATCATTATCACAAGACGACACCAAACCGATGCAAAACACGGCTAAGATGAATAAAATAAATGATCGTTGTTTCATAATTCGTATGCGTTTCAATTGATTATACTACTTTTTATGAATACTGATACAATGTAAGGGGTTCCTCGTTTCATGTAGATTGGTACAGTCAAAATGCGAAATCTCTCTGTTGGGTCAGCTTCGTTTTATGCTACAAATATACTTTTTTTTTGCAAAAGCAATGCAAAAACCTCCATATTTTTATGAATTGAGGAGAAAAAGGGAAGTGAGATGGAGGGGAATGGGGGGTGAGAGAACAAAGAAACAGAAAATATCAAACCAAATAATTTAATACAAATTTACATAGTGAGCCGTAAAATTATTTAAGAACAACCCATATAATCCATAAAAAAGCAATAGATTATTTAAGTAGTTAATTGATAAAACAAATATAAGATGGGAATGAGGAGATAATAAAATGAGAATAGAAAAGTGAAAGCGAGTGACATTTTCCTCTACTTTGGGTCAAAAGAGGTGTGGGGACAGTCACGTTAACCATTCTCACTAATTTAAAATTATAGAAATAATATAGGGCAGTACTTTAATGGTTGCTCTTTTTTTTATTAAAAAAGAGATGATTAAAATGGGGTAATTATTTATACTGAATTATTTTCAGACATGTTATTTAAGATAATAAAAAACTTTGAACGTAATACATAGATAACGCATACATAAAATCTTTAAAGTCTTTATTTTTAAATGTTTGTTGTAATATCTACCATTATGGTATATAATATAAATAAATTGAAAATAGGTGATGTGTATGAAAAGAAATATAGCGGCGTTTTTTGACATTGATGGGACGATTCATAGGAATTCACTGCTTATTGAGCATTTCAAGCTTCTTGTGAAATATGAGTATATTAATGTAATGTCATGGGAAGGGAAAGTGAAGGAAAAGTTTTCCAAATGGGAAAGTAGAACAGGAGATTATGACGATTATCTTGAAGAACTTGTAGAAATTTATGTGGAGGCGTTGAAGAATTTCAGTAAGGCTGATATGGATTTTCTTGCAAAAAGAGTTATAGAGCTGAAAGGGGATAAGGTATATAAGTATACAAGAGACAGACTTTTATATCATACAAATGAAGGGCACGAAGTAATTATTATTTCAGGAAGTCCAGATTTTTTAGTAGGAAAAATGGCTGAAAAGTATAATGTGAAAAATTACAAAGCTTCAAAATATTTAACAGATGAAAAAGGGATTTTTACAGGAAAAGTTATACCAATGTGGGATGCCAACAGTAAAAAGAAAGCAATTGCCGAATACTGTGAAGAATACGATATAGATTTGGAAAAATCATATGCTTATGGAGATACAACAGGAGACTTTACAATGTTTAAGAAAGTTAGAAATGCAATTGCAATAAATCCTGCAAGAAAATTGCTTGAAAAAATAAAAAAAGACAAGGAACTAAGAGAAAAAGTAATGATTATAGTTGAAAGAAAAGATGTTGTATATAAACTTAGACCTGATGTGGAAATTGTATCAAATATATAAATATATAAATAATATAAATTTAGGAAAGGAATGATAATATATTATGTCCAAAAATCTTAAAATAGTTTTTCTTGATAGAATAACAGCAGGACCGATTGAACTTAGGGAAAGATTTTCAAAATACGGGGAGTATATTGAGTATGAAGATACAGATGCAGACCAGATTGTAGAGAGAATAAGTGATGCAGATGTAGTAATAACAAATAGAATTAAGCTTAGAAAGGAACATTTTGAGAAGGCTCCTAAATTAAAGCTTGTTCTTATAACTGCCACAGGTTTTAATCATATTGACATAGAAAGTGGAAATGAAAAAGGTATAAAAATAGCCAACGTTTCAGATTATTCTACAAATTCAGTGGCACAGCTTGCAATTACTTACCTTTTGAATGAATTGACGCCAATAACGGAATATAGTAAAGAAGTAAAGAATAACAAATGGCTGGATATTACGATTCCTGAATATCAAAGTTATCCTGTAAATGATGCTGAAGGAAAAATTCTTGGAGTAGTGGGATTTGGAAATATTGGGAAAAAGGTAGCGGCAATAGCGGAAGTTTTAGGAATGGAAGTAATGGTTGCAAAAATTCCTGGCAGAAATTATGATGAAAATAAATCAAAAAATATTCATGAAAAAAGATATGATTTGGATGAAGTACTTGAAAAATGTGATGTTTTAACGCTTCATACTCCTTTGTCGGAATTAACGAGGGATTTAATAAATCTTGAAAGAATGAAGAAAATGAAAAAAAGTGCAACAATATTGAATCTGGCAAGGGGACCTGTTATAAATCAGGAAGATTTATACTTTGCATTGAAAAATAAAATAATAAAATCAGCTGCAATTGATGTTACAAGTGTTGAGCCAATTGAAAAGGATTCAAAACTGTTTGAGCTGGAAAATCTTATTATAACACCACATATAGCATGGAAATCTGAAAAAAGTTTAACTAGACTTATGGATGAAGTGGAAAACAATCTTAAAATGTTCCTGAAAGGAAAGCTGGAAGGCCTGAAATAAGGATTGATGAATAATAATCGGAAGAGGTGAATAAAAATGTTTTCAAATACATTTAGTGGAATAAAGCTCGAGTTTGACGGGCTTTATTATGGAGGAAATTACGAAATAGAAATTTTTTCTGATGGAAGATTATATTATTCATATATTGAAAATGATTCCATAGAAATAAAAAAAGGCTCATTTCAGGTAACTCAGAAGGAAGTAATGATTTTTGAGGAAATGATGGAATATTTTGAGTTTTTAAAAACACAGAGAAATTACATGGTAAGTGAATATGGATTTGGAAATGGAGTACTTGTAATACAGAAGAAAAATGGAAGAGAAGAGAAAATACGTTCAGGTAAGGAAATGATGTTTGAATATGCTAAAATTCTGATTGATAAATATACTGTAAAATCAAGACAGATATTCTTACTGGATACATACCTTGCAGGAATAAAATATATAAGAAACTTCAATATTAAAATGAGATATGCTAATGTACTTGATTTATTCAGGGAGTTTAATGGAGCTTCGTTAAATCTGGTGGCTGTATATAATGAAAATAAGGAAAGAGTCGGGTATCTTCCAAAAGAACAGAGCGAAATAATTGCAAGACTTATAGATTCAGGAAAAAAAGTAATAGCAATTCCTATTCCCTTTGACGAGGAAGTTGCATTGAAAGTTTATCTGGTAGATTAAAAGCATATATTGAAAAGGAGTCAAAATGAAAAAGATATTATTTGTTTTGATGATTGTGATGAGTTTTTTAGGATTTTCAGAAAATGTTGAAAAATATTATAAAGAATTTATAGCAAATAATAATTTTAAAACGTATATTACAGATAAAGATACGTTTGTTTATGATACAGATGAACCTTATGACTCAAGAAAAATTGAAAAAATGCCAGTCCGTATAGTTCTGCACATACTTCCAATTGAAGATGAAAAATATGTGGTAGCCTATTCATATATATTTGTTGATGAAAAATATATAGATTCAAAGGGCTATCCTTTATTTGATAAAGTTAACAACTATACAGAAGATGCAGATATGAGGGATTATGGTTTTAGTCCTAAAATAGACATGAAACATCTTAATTTAATGCCTAATTATGAAGTGATGAATAGAGATGAAGTGGAAAAATTGCTGGAATCTGTACATGGAATTGAATATGATCTGTTTAAAGATAAAAAACTGCTGAAATATTTAAGATATTATGACAGAAATCTAGGTTATGAAGGAGAAGACTGGTGGCCTTCAAATTAATTTATTTTACTATTGCGAAAATATTACAAATCATATATAATAGTGAAATAAAAATATAGAGAGGTGGAATGAAATATGTGGTTTACAAAATCACAGGAAGAAGTACTGAAAGAGCTGAATGTAGATCCTAAAACAGGACTGACGACAGAAGAAGTAAATAAAAGACTTGAAAAATATGGACAGAATAAATTAAAGGGGAAACCTAAAAAGAGTTTATTACAGCTGTTTGTAGGGCAGCTTCAGGATGTACTTATTTATGTGTTAATAGGTGCGGCAGTAATAAACATAATAGCTCATGGGCTTGAAGGAGTTACTGATGCTATAATTATACTTGCAGTTGTAGTTATAAATGCAGTTGTAGGGGTAGTTCAGGAGTCAAAGGCTGAAAAGGCACTGGAAGCATTGCGGCAAATGACGACACCTAAAAGTGCCGTAAGACGTAATGGGGAAGTTGTAGAAATAAATTCAGAAGATTTAGTTCCTGGAGATATAATAATAATTGATGCTGGACGTTTTATACCAGCTGATATAAGACTTATAGAAAGTGCAAATTTACAGATAGAGGAATCTGCATTAACAGGGGAATCAGTTCCTAGTGAGAAAAATGCCAACTTTATTACAGAAGATGCTAAAATACCTGTAGGAGATAAGGAAAATATGGCGTTTATGTCTACAATGGCTACTTATGGAAGAGGAGAAGGAGTTGTTGTAGCAACTGCAATGGAGACAGAAATTGGTAAAATAGCTAAAATACTTGATGAAGATGAAAACACACTTACTCCATTACAGGTAAAGCTTGATAAGCTTGGGAAAACATTGGGATACATGGCAATGGCAATTTGTGGACTTATATTTGTAATAGGACTTTTACAGGGAAGAAACTGGATAGATATGCTAATGACAGCAATAAGTCTGGCTGTTGCTGCAATACCTGAAGGGCTTGTAGCAATAGTTGCGATAGTTCTTTCAATGGGAGTAACAAGAATGTCAAAGATAAATGCCATTGTAAGAAAATTACCAGCTGTAGAAACTCTTGGTGCAGTAAATATAATCTGTTCAGACAAGACGGGAACATTAACGCAGAATAAAATGACAGTTGTAAAAATCTATACTCCTGACAATCTGAGGGAAGTTCCGTCAGAAGGAAGAGATTTTGAAGCAAATAGGGATGAAAAGGAACTGATAAGATCATTTGTATTGTGTTCAGATGCTTCGATTGATAGCGGACAGGATATAGGAGATCCGACAGAAGTTGCATTAGTTGTACTAGGAGACAGGTTCAATCTTGAAAAGAATACATTGAATACAGAATATAAAAGAGTAGGAGAATTTCCTTTTGACTCAGACAGAAAATTAATGTCTACGTTGAATGAAGAGGAAGGGAAATACAGAGTTCATACTAAAGGAGCTATTGACAACATTCTTGTTAAATCTGACAGGGTACTTGTAAATGGTAACATTGTTCCTTTAACTCAGGAAATGAAAGATAAGATATTAAAAGCTGCAGAAGAAATGTCTGACTCTGCTTTAAGGGTTTTAGGAGTAGCATTTAAGGATACAGATGATATGATTTCTGCAGAAGAAATGGAAAAAAATCTTGTTGTAGTAGGAATTGTCGGAATGATAGATCCTCCGAGAACAGAAGTTAAGGATTCGATTGCAGAGGCTAAAAAAGCAGGAATAACTCCGATTATGATAACAGGAGACCATAAAAATACTGCTGTTGCCATTGCAAAGGAACTTGGAATAGCAACAGATATAAGTCAAAGTTTGACTGGAGCAGAAATAGATGAAATTCCGGATGGGCAGTTTGCAAAGGAAATTAATAAATATAGAGTATTTGCAAGGGTTTCTCCTGAACATAAAGTTAAGATAGTAAAAGCATTTAAGGAACAGGGAAATATAGTTTCCATGACAGGAGACGGAGTAAATGATGCACCATCATTAAAATTTGCTGATATAGGTGTAGCAATGGGAATAACAGGAACTGACGTTTCAAAAGGTGCAAGTGATATGATTCTTACAGATGATAACTTTACTACTATTGTTCACGCAATAGAAGAAGGAAGAAATATTTACAATAATATTAAAAAGACAATAATGTTCCTTCTTTCATGTAATCTTGGAGAAGTAATATGTGTATTTATTGCAACAATGTTTAACTGGCCTTCACCTTTACTTCCAATACAACTGTTATGGCTTAACCTTGTAACTGATACATTGCCTGCGATTTCACTTGGAGTAGATCCCGGAGATAAGGATGTTATGAAAAGAAAGCCAAGAGATCCTAAAGAAAGCTTTTTTGCAGAAGGTGCAGGATATAGGGCGGCAATTGCTGGAGTACTTATTGGAGCTTTAACTTTAGCGGCATTTTATATTGGTGTAAAGGAACATGGATTTGCAGTCAGCGAAGTAATCAATAATGAAAGTGAAGAAGCTATAAAGGCATTGACATATGGAAGAACAATGGCATTTATAGTGCTTACTGTATCTCAGTTATTCTATTCACTGACTATGAGAAATAGTAAAAAAACAATATTTGAAGTTGGATTCTTTAAAAATAAAGTTCTAATTTTATCAATAATAGTTGGAATAATTTTACAGGTGGGATTAACATCGATACCTGGAATTGCCCAAATATTCAAAGTTACGCAGTTATCATTTACTGATTGGGATATAGTAATTATATTTGCTTTAATACCGTTCTTAGTAAATGAAGGAATAAAAGTTGTTACAAGAAGAAAAAAATAAACAACTTTCATAAATATAAAAATTAATTTATAGTTAATTACAGAGAAAAAGTAATCTTTTTACTTGACAAATTGAAAAAATATATTACAATATACTATATAGCTTAAGGCTATATTATCAGTTTTAAGTACAATTAATAACAGGAGGACAGTAGTATGTCAAAAAAAGAATTTGTGGAAGCTTATGCAAAAGCTACAGGAGAAACTAAAAAAAGAGCAGAAGAATTGGTAAACCAATTTTTAGATACTGTGGAAGAAGTATTATTAAATGGAGATTCAGTTCAATTTGTTGGATGGGGAACATTTGAAGTGAAAGAAAGAGCGGCAAGAACTGGAATTAATCCACAAACTAAAGAAGAAATTCAAATACCTGCAAAAAAAGTTGTTAAATTTAAAGTTGGTAAAAAATTAGCTGATAACGTAGCTGAAGGAAAATAATCTTTAAATTAGCACAAGAATACTTATGACTGCAGTCGTGAGAGTTTCGGGTAAACTGATAAAAGGCTATTTCTAAATGGAAAATCATTGGGAGATAGTCTTTTTGCTTAAAGATAAGTAGAAAAAAGTTAAAAGATAGGTGGAATATGATTTTATATAATTTATTAAGAAATTTACTGTATTTTGTAATAATGATTTTAGCAATATTTAATGGCAAATTACTAAAATTTTTTAAATCACGATTATTTCAGAAAATAGAGAATGATGATTTTTTAAATAGTGGTGAGGAGGCAATTTTTATTCACTTTTCATCAGTTGGAGAATTTAATTTGACAAAGGAACTTATTTCAGAAATATTAGAGGGGAAAAAGACTGGAAAAAAAGAGAAGGTTATTCTTTCTGTTATGACAAATACTGGATTTGAGGCAGTTAGTAAAGAATATTCTGAAAATAGGAATGTAAAAATATTTTATTTTCCACTTGATGATTTTCTTGCAATTCGTAAAATTTATAAAAAATATAAAATAAAAAAAACATTGATTATAGAAACCGAAATTTGGCCGAATTTATATTATTTTGCCGCTAAAAATGGAGAATTATTTATTGTCAATGGGAGACTTACTGAAAAAAAATTAAAGTCATATCTAAAATTTGGCTGGATTGTCAAAAAAACTGTAAATCGTGCAAAAAAAATAATGGTGCAGAGTGTTTCTGACAGGGAAAGATATGAAAAACTTGGAATTAAAAGGGATAAAATTAAGGTTTATAAAAATTTGAAATATTCAATTAAATATAATAAAATTTCAGAAGATCAAAAAAAAGAATATTACGATACAGTTATAGACAGAAATAAAAAAATAATTGTATGTGGAAGCACACGTCCAGATGAGGAAAAAATTTGGCTGGATATTTTTGAAAAAATAAATATAAATAATGAATATCAGCTGATTATTGTGCCACGGCATTTGAAACGGGTTTATGAGATTGAAAAAATGATTTTGGAAAAATTTTCAAGAAATGACTATTCTTTGTTTACCAAAATTGAAAAGAATAAAAAAAATAGTGAAATGGGGAAATATAAAAAAATAGTCATAGTTGATAAAATGGGAATTTTAACTGATTTTTATCAGATAGCGGATTTTGCATTTGTTGGCGGGACACTCGTAGATATTGGCGGGCATTCGATTTTAGAGCCGCTTTATTATGGGAAAAAGCCAATTATTGGGAAGTATTTTCAAAATATTGAAGAAATTGTGAAGGATGCTAAAGAACTTGGGTTTATTGAAATTGTGGAAAATGAAGATGAGATTGTTGAGTATTTGAAAAAATTTGAAAATGTTGATACGAGGGAATTTTTTGAGAAAAATAATGAAATAAATAAAATACTGGATGAAATTTTATATTAAAATTTTTGAAAATAATTAAAAAAAAGAAAAGGAAAACAAATAAAAAATGGAAGATAAAAATAAGGATAAGATTGAAATTATTGGGAAAAATGGTCAGAAAATTGAAATTACTGAAGCCGAGCAGGAAAGAAGGGCTAAAATAAAGAAAGTTAATGATGAATTTAAAGTAGCAAATGCGGAAAAAAGCAGAATTATAAATGAAAAGGAAATTTGGAAATATTTCTTTGAAAAGCCTAAAAAAAATTATAATAAATATA
>ERZ773233.137-NODE-137-length-55383-cov-7.171251_pt1 | contig 55383 bp, 40 predicted proteins | sample MGYA00580991_ERZ773233 | MGnify/ENA primary metagenome ERZ773233 (study PRJEB29015, sample SAMEA2738178) | human oral metagenome | biome: human oral; feature: human-associated habitat; material: saliva | place: China | collected 2161 ...
GAAAACAGTTTTAGCACATATCAACAAGGCTTTTGACCATCGTATCCGCCTGGCTATTATGTCTGTACTAATGGTGAATGAGAGTGCCGATTTTAATACCCTAAAAGAACTTTTAGGGGTAACAGATGGTAATCTCGCCAGCCATACTCGTGCCCTTGAAACTGAAGAATATATAATCATTGAAAAATCATTCATTGGCAGAAAAACTAATACAGTATATAGAGCTACTAAAAAAGGACGAGAAGCGTTTCAAGAGCATTTAAATGCATTGGAGAAATTAGCAAACTTGTCGATTAGCCGATGAGTAGATTTGTTAGTTAGCAAATAAGAAGGGAGTTCCCTTTTCTTTTTTAGCTATATACTTTGAATTTCAAAGTGCTTTTGTTAGTTATTAATTGTAAATTATTATATTATGTATTCACAAAAATCATCAACATCTAATTTATTTCAGTCAAACACTTTTCGTTTGATGCTTATTGGGGCACTTACTTTAATATTGCTCATTCCTTTGCTATTGGTACAGAACCTTATAGAGGAACGCAAAGATAGGCAGCAGTCGGTTATAGATGAAATCGACAGTAAATGGGGACGAGAAGTCTTCTTTTACGGGCCTATTCTCAAAATTCCTTATAAGGTTTATACTAATAAAGAGAAAAACGCATACGAGACTCAGTATGCTTATTTCTTTCCAGAGGAGCTTAAGAATACTTCGAATGTGAAAACAGAGGTAAAAAAGCGTAATAATTATGAATCGGTGGTATTTAATGCTACAATGGACTTTAATGGTAGCTATATAACTCCTGATTTCTCGCAAAAAGGGATTGCTAATGACGATATAGAGTGGGGGAGAGCTACTATTCTCATTCGCACTACTAATCTTGCGAGTATTAAGAACAGTGTAGCTATTAAAATTGGCGGTAAAAGCTATAATTTTGAGCCAATCTATGAGCAATCTACTGATAATGCTAACTATTATGACGGCAATAGCAGTACCCCTACAGAGGTAGCATCGCTTGAAACAGGTTTTATCAATTATCAGGAGTTTCTCACCGATCCTTCTTTTCAGCTGTCAGTACAGTATGATGGTAGTAGGAAAATAGCGATAGTACCTATCGGTAAGACTACTGAAAGCACACTGACCTCTAACTGGGCTAATCCTAGTTTTATGGGTAACTTTTTGCCTTACGAAAAACAAATTAATACCAGCGGGTTTAAGGCATCGTGGCGTGTGCTACACATTAACCGTCCGTTTTCTCAACAGTCGTTTGGAGCGTTGCCTAATATCTCGCAATATACTTATGACGTAGATTTTATTATCCCTGTAGATGAATATCAACAGAATGAGCGTGCTGCCAAGTATGGCTTTTTGGTTATAGGGCTTACTTTCTTGATATTCTTCCTTATCCAAAGTATTAGCAAAATAAAAATACATATATTCCAATATACAATGATAGGTTTAGCCCTTGTATTGTTTTACACCTTGCTTATTTCTATCACAGAGCATAGTAGTTTTTCATTTGCTTATTTTATAGCTTCGCTGATGACCGTAGGACTTATCAGTCTATATTCTATTTCAATACTGAAAAACAAGAAGTTTCCTGCCTTTATTTGTGCTTCTTTGGCTGCTCTATACGGTTTTATATATGTGATTATTCAGCTTGAGAATTATGCTCTTTTAGTAGGAAGTATTGGGCTGTTTGCTATATTGGCAGTGGTGATGTACGTTTCGCGCAAGGTAGAATGGTCGGCTACTGAAGTAGAAAGGGTAGAAGAGCCTAAAGATGAAAATTGATAGTGAAAAAGTTTTTACTTTTAGAAATTTTTATTACTTTTGCTTTTCTAAACACTAATTAAGAAAAAAATGTCAGAAAAAAAAGAACTATCTTTTGATGTATTGATAGAAATTCCTAAAGGGAGTCGTAACAAGTATGAGTATGATTTTATTTTGCGCAAGGTGCGTTACGATCGTATGATTTTCTCTTCGATGATGTATCCTGCTGATTATGGATTTGTGCCAGAATCATTAGCGTTAGATTCAGACCCTTTAGATGTGTTGGTATTGGTTACTGAACCTACTTTCCCGGGTTGTGTGATGGAGGTAAAACCTATAGGGGTTTTCCATATGGCTGATGAAAAAGGGCCTGATGAAAAAGTGATTTGTGTACCAGTATCAGACCCTGTTTGGAATAAAATGAATGACCTAAGCGACCTAAACCCACACCTTATCAAAGAAATTGAGCACTTCTTTAGCGTATATAAGGACTTAGAGAAGAAAAAGGTAGCTATTAATGGTTGGGGAAATGTAGAGGAAGCGGTGAGAATATACCACGAATGCAAAGAGCGTTATATAGGTAGCCGTAAGAATTTTTCAATCAACTAACGAACAAAATTTGCCAATGAGTCAATTAGTTATAAGCTTAATTGATTCATTGGCATTTTTATTAACTTACTAATGATACTTGACCAATGGCTTTATTTAAAAAAGACCCTTTTGGACATACCCTTTTCATCAAACGTTGGCTTATCCGCGTATTTGGACTTATCACGCACAGTCGTTATGATGGGTTTAATCAGTTGAAGATTGAGGGCTCGGATATTATACGCTCCTTGCCACCTCAGAATGTGTTGTTTATCTCTAACCACCAAACGTATTTTGCTGATGTTACGGCTATGTACCACGTATTTAATGCTAGTCTAAAAGGGCGTAAAGATACCTTAGATAATGTGGGTTATCTTTGGAACCCTAAACTGAATATTTACTACGTAGCTGCTTCAGAGACGATGAAGTCAGGTATATTACCTAAAATATTAGGCTATGCAGGGGCTATACCTGTAAATAGAACGTGGCGTGAGAAGGGGAAGGAAATACACCGAGAGGTGCGCCAAAGTGATGTAGAGAATATAGGTGTAGCGCTTGCTGATGGTTGGGTAATTACCTTCCCGCAGGGCACTACCTCACCTTGGAAGCCTATTCGAAAAGGGACGGCTCATCTTATTAAGCAATATAAACCGATAGTGGTGCCTATAGTGATAGACGGTTTTAGGCGCTCGTTTGATAAGAAAGGTATCAATATTAAAAAGAAAGGGATTCAACAATCAATGATTATTAAACCCCCTTTGCAGATAGATTATGAGAATGATACTGTAGAACAAATTGTTGCCCAAATAGAAATGGCTATTGAGCAGCACGAATCGTTCTTAAAAGTAAGAAAATTAGAATCTGATAATGCGCTTCAGGTAGAAAGTAAGCAGTAACCCCATAAAGGCTAACCCTGCCCCCATTAGTGAAGGATAGTTAGTACTGAGTCCATAGAGCAAAGGCAATCCACCTACATAGGCTCCGATAGAGTTAGCAGTATTAAAGCCTGCCTGCATAAAAGCAGCTCCCATCATCTCCGATTGCGGTGCACAACGGAAAATAAGCATATTAAGGGGTGAACCTAATGACATTGACATAGCACCACATATAAATGTTAATACCCACGCTATAGGTTGAATGTGCGAGAAAAAGAAGACTAACAGCAATACACTGATAAGTGATAGGGAGATACAAATAGTAGCTTTGATAGGCGATAAACGGTCGGTAAGCCATCCTCCTAAGAGGTTGCCTACTACCATTCCAGCTCCTGCTACTATCATTACAGCCGATTTCATATCGGGGTTTATATGAGCTGTTTCTAACATCAAAGGCTGTATATAGCTAAACCACGCAAAAAGTCCGCCGCAACCTAAAGCGGTGATAGCCAACACTAATAAAGATCTCGGATTGAAGAATAAACGCACTTCGCGCTTCACACCGAGGTCTCTTTTATTTTCTACATTAGGCAAGAAAAAGAATATGGATAGCATGGTTAGTAACCCTAATGCCGACACGCAGCCCATTGCAATACGCCAACCTACTAAGGCACCTACGTAGGTGAGAAGAGGTATCATTACCAAATTAGCAACGGTAAGCCCTGCAAACATAATTGAGATAGCAAAGGCTTCTTTGCCTTTAGGAGCTAACTGTTTAGCTACAATGGCACCTACTCCAAAGAAAGCACCGTGAGGCAATCCTGAAAAGAAACGAGCTGATAATAGGGTTGTGTAATCTGGCGAAAAAGCAGAAAGTCCATTAAATAGAGTGAAGAGCATCATAAAAAATAAAAGTATCTTCTTCGGGTTATACTCGGCAGCCAATGCAATGAGAGTAGGAGCTCCTACTACTACACCTATAGCATAAGCTGAAATAAACCTACCAGTGATGGCATCGGTTAATCCCATATCTTCACCTATAACACGCAATAGACCCATTATTAGGAACTCTGTAGCCCCTAACGCTAAGCCTCCTATAGCCAGAGGCCAAAGTTTTTTTATCATAGTTTTTATTTTTAAGGGCGCAAAGGTATGAAAAATTATTGATGATGATAAGGTTCATTCCTCAAAATTGTAAAAGCACGATAAAGCTGCTCCACAAAAAAGAGTCTTATCATCTGGTGAGAAAAGGTGAGTTTAGATAGTGATAGCTTGTTGTTAGCCCGCTGATATACCGCTTGTGAAAAACCATAAGGACCGCCAATAACAAAGGTTAGCTGCTTAATACCAGTGTTCATTTTCTTTTGAAGTTCATCGGCAAAAGCAATAGAGGTATATTCTTTACCTCGTTCATCTAAAAGGATAAGGTGATGAGAGGGTTCTACATAGCTGAGTATAAACTCACCTTCTTTTATCTTTTGCTGTTCTTCAGATAGCGATTTGCTATTCTTAATGTCAGGTAGTAATTGCAGCTCAAAGTTGATATAATATGAAAGCCTTTTTTCATAAGTACTAATAAGTTGTTGTAGGGCTGGGTTATCAGTCTTTCCTACAGCGATAAGTTTTATATTCACAGGAAGAGTTTTATGAATTTTGAATTATGAAGTAATAAAAACTTTGTCAGAGTCCTAGAACTCTGACAAAGTCTATTAATTATTAAAAGAAAAGTCTTTCTTTTTCTCCTTTATCATTTAGTATTTCTAATGAATTACGGTCGCGTGCCGAAAGTCCTGCCATTATGTTTTTCAGTTCATCTACATCTTTGATAGCTTTACCGTTGATAGATAGTAATACTTTGCCAACGATATTGATATTATTATATTCGTAGAACTGACCAGCCCCAGTTACTTTTACACCTGCTTTAGTTTTAAATCGTTTGTGGTCAGCCTCTGATAGATTTTTTACCTCTAAGCCTAACGACTGTATGATATAAGTATTGTTTTTCTTCAAGGTGATATCGGCAGTTTTCTCTTTACCATCGCGTATGTAGGTAGCTTTTAGTACATCACCAGGACGTTTAGAAGCTATATAACCGCTGAGGTCAGAATATGTGTGTATTTTCACATTGTCAAGCTGTTTAATGATGTCGCCTTTCTTAAGTCCAGCAGCACCAGCTCCAGAATCTTCTTCTACACTAGCCACGTAGAAACCTTCCGTTTCTTTCACATTAAGAGTTTTAGCCACTTCAGAGTCTAATCCTTGTCCACGTACACCCATTACTCCGCGTTGTACATTGCCGTATTCAATTAGGTCTTCTACTACTTTCTTAGCAATATTGCTTGGTACAGCAAAAGAGTAGCCCATATATACGCCTGTAGTAGAAGAGATAGCAGTGTTAATACCAATAAGGTCGCCGTTTAGGTTTACTAAAGCACCACCGCTATTACCCATATTCACAGCAGCATCGGTTTGGATAAATGATTCTATCTTATCACTACCGCGCTCACTAATATTGCGTGCTTTAGCACTGATAATACCAGCTGTTACAGTCGAGTTAAGATTAAAAGGGTTACCCACTGCCAATACCCATTCCCCTAATTGAGTGTTGTCAGAGTTAGCAAAGGTAAGAAAAGGCAACTTCTCTTCAGCTTCTATTTTTAGTAGAGCTATATCGGTTGAGGTATCTGTACCTATCAGTTTAGCAGGGTAAGTTTTGTTGTTGTTTAGGGTTACTTCTAGCGTAGTAGCATTAGCGATTACGTGGTTGTTAGTCACTATATAGCCATCAGGGGTAATAATCACGCCAGAACCAGTACCTACTTGAGTCTGCTCGCCTCCGCCGTTACCATAGAAAAGGTCAAAAATAGAGGTAATCCCTTGCGATTTCACAGTGTTTTTTACGTGCACCACACTATTCACTGTTTTATTAGCTGCTTCTATAAAGCTATCTTCTTTTAGCTCAAACTTCCCGTTAGCAGCGTTGTAATTAGTTTGCACCACAGCTGGGCGCGATAGCAGTTCAAGGGCTTCTTGTTTAGCATCGTGTTTGTCTATAAATAATTTGTAACCTCCTAAAGTTATAGCACCACCCAAAATAGCAGTAGCTACCATACTTGCATAATTCTTTATCATATTCTTTTGTTTTAGTATTTTGTTATTTCATACTACCGTTAGGCAACAATTGTGCCAAATTCATAATTAACTATTCAGAATTGATAATTAAAAAAAGCTGTTTGGTGAAAAACCAAACAGCTTTTTTCTACAAATATGTCCTTTAAAGCAAATTACAATTTAGGAGCACCAGCAAGAACGTCAGCACTTGCACCTTCAGCAAATTTCTTATCGTTGAAGTTTTGTACGAATGACTCAGCTAATTCTTTTAGTTTAGCACTAAATTGAGCTTTGTCATCCCAAGTGTTTTCTGAGTTCAAGATGCTTTGGTCAGAAACACCTTCGCAAGATTGAGGTACTTTGAAGCCGAAGATAGGAAGATCTTTGTACTCAACGTTGTTAAGTTTGCCTGTAAGAGCCGCAGTGATAAGCGCGCGGGTATCTTTTAGGCTGCATCTCTTCATTTTTCCGTTGTATCCAGTGTTTACTAACCATACGTTTACGCCAGTTTCTTTAATTTTTTCAGCCAAACGTTTTCCGTATTCAGCTGGGTGAAGTGGCATAAAGGCAGCGCCAAAGCAAGCAGAGAATGTTTTTTGTGGAGTAGTAATTCCTACTTCAGTACCTGCTACTTTTGAAGTATAACCAGATACGAATTGGTAAGCCGCTTGCTCAGGAGTTAATTTAGAGATTGGAGGCAATACACCATAAGCATCAAAAGTAAGGAAGAAAATGTTTTTAGGATTGTGTCCTATAGATCCTGGTTGGATATTAGCGATGTGGTAAATAGGATAAGAAACACGAGTGTTTTCGGTGATATCAGTACGAGCGAAGTCTACTACACCTTTATCATCCATAATTACGTTTTCAAGGATAGCTCCTTTTTTAATAGCTGCAAAGATTTCTGGTTCTTTTTCAGCGGTTAGGTCTACTACTTTAGCATAGCAACCTCCTTCAAAGTTGAATACAGTATTTTCTGGAGTCCAACCGTGTTCGTCATCACCGATTAGGTGGCGGTTAGGGTCAGCAGAAAGAGTAGTTTTACCAGTACCAGAAAGACCAAAGAAGATAGCTGTATCACCGTCTTTACCTACGTTAGCAGAACAGTGCATTGGCATAGTGTTGCGGAACACTGGCAATTCAAAGTTCATAGCAGAGAAAATACCCTTTTTAATTTCTCCAGTATAACCTGTACCACCTATTAGGGCGATTTTTTTAGTAAAGTTAAGGATAGCGAAGTTTGCTTGGCGTGTACCATCTACTGCAGGGTCAGCTTCAAAACCAGGAGCATTAACTACTAACCAATCTTCTTTGAAAGAAGCAAGTTCGCTATCTTCTATACGTAAGAACATATTTAAAGCGAAAAGGTTGCTCCAAGGAAGTTCAGTAATAGTACGAATATTAGTACGATATTTAGGGTCAGCACATACATACCCATCGTGTACATAGATTTCTTTGTTTGAAAGATAAGCTACTACTTTTTCGTATAGTTTATCAAATTTCTCAGGATCAAAAGGAATGTTAATATTTCCCCACCATACGCGATCTTTAGTAATGTCATCTTTTACGATGAAACGGTCTTTAGGAGAACGACCAGTAAATTTACCAGTGTTGATAGCAATAGCTCCTGAAGAAGCCTCAACTCCTAATTTTTTGTCTAAAGTTTCTTGGTGTAGTTCGTCTGCTGAAAGTTGGTAACGAACGGTAGCGTTTTTGATGCCATATTTATCTACAGCAAGTTTTTTTGAATTACTCATAATGTCTTATATTTAGAAATTTGTAATTTACAAAACTTATAATTTTCAGTCTTCCCTTAAAAGGGGTCTTCCCTCTGAAAAGCGGTGCAAATGTACGCATTATTTTTCTAACAAAAAAATATTTTTAACATTTTTTTAGGGGGTATATATGTAAAACCATAGGTCAGGGTCTTTTACACTTGTCACCCCAGTATAATTATCATTATATACCGTTACTTTATAAGGGCCAGCCTTAGCTAAACTTAAGAATAATCGCTCTGCTTCTCGGTAGTAATAAAGACTATTTTTGTAAACAGGATCTCCCTCATTAGGCATATCTTTTATAAGTATTTCTACCTGCCGTTCATTGTTGTTATTCGCTAATCCCACAAAGTCCATTTCGTAGTATACACTGCTCGTATTATTGAGGTTGTTTTTTTCTGCCACATAACCCTGTATGCCTGCTGTTTGTGCTTGGTCATTACCCATTACATTTGCTAATCTAATGTAGTTTAACAGAGTATAACTTTTATCTCTCGACCGTTCTACAGCTCTTTTAGCTCTATTAAACATATTGATTGCTTTTTCAGAAGCATTATCGCTGTCAAAAGTTATGTACGAAGCGTTACTGCTTAGCGTGATAGCCGAGGTTACAAAATTACTACTAATACTGCCATCAGCAGTTACTAAGGCTGTTTTGTCATCATTGAAATAAAATTCGTCAAAAGTTACCCCATTTATCTTCACAGGTTCGTAAAATTTGATACCTTTTTCAGTGATTATAAAAGGTGATTGTACGTACTTTTGGTTATTGTCATATATAAAAGTAAGCTGTCGGTAGCTGGGGAAGAGTTTAAGGGTTACCTCAGTACCTCCTACATTTATGGGTGAAAGCCCTTTGTACTGTAGAGCATTGCTATTTTCGCGTATTTTGTTCAAAAAGGTTTCTCTATCTCCAGTAAATTTCTTCAAAGTCATAATATTATTAGAGGTACGACCACGCAAGGTGAAAGTATCGTTTTCGTACTTCAGAATAATGAAGTCAGTTTCACCTCCTCTCGCATTAGGAAAAGTGGGTGATACAAACCTAAAATGATGTAGTACACTGTTGAAAGTGTCAAAGCTAAGGGTCGGCCCTTCTGTGATGTCATAGGTGAAGAAAGAAGTCTCTTCAGCATTGGTATAACTTACCTCTGATGAGGCCGTTACCTCACCATTTTTCAGCTTTATCAAAAAGTTATAACCTCCTATGCTTCTATGAAATTTAGGAAAGTCTTTGTCGGTAGCAAAAACCTCTGGCTGATAGGGGTATACCCAATACCCTACGCGGTATTGTTCAGGGTAGTAAGTCAGCAGCCAATAGCCGTCGTTCTCTAAAGTATTTTTATAGCTATTGAGCGAATTTACAGTACGTTCTGAGGCTTTTTTTGTAAAAGTCTCCTCATCCTTATAATTACAACTTATAAAGGCGAGAAATGATAATGATAAGAATATATATTTTTTCATTGTTGTATTAACGGGTTAATCGGGTGAAATCTTTTCGTTCTACAGGTACGCCATCAAAGGTTTTACCAGCTACGTACGGATATCGACTGCGTATTTCAGCGCGCAGTTCATCAAGGTTGATATTCCATTCTTCTTGTAGGTATTTCTTCATTATGGCTATTTTTTGTTCTATCTTTTGTTTACCGGTATAGGTTTCAGTAGGTCTTATTTTTCTGTCTGCCTCTTTTAGTACTTCTTCCCATACGCTAGTCGATTCATAGGGGGTATAGTATTCTGTGAGGGTATTGCCATAGTTGCTAAATTTAGCTTTCCAAGCAGTGTATAGAGCATCATCAAAACCATCACCATCAGCGTCTAAAGTACGGTTAGTAGTAGCACAACCGCAGTCTAAAGAGGCGTTGTAATACACTATATAGCGGGCTAATAGCTCTACGAAATCCTCATCGTGGTCAAAACTCGAGTAGGCAGTTATAAAACCTGCTTTTAGGTAGTTTTTGGTGCTTAAGTTCCACTCGTTTACCCAACGGTCGTTCTTGTAGTCACTTGCTGATATTTTCTCATAATCAGTAGTGTATAACTTTGCCTGATGCCAAGTGTGAGCATTTTCGTGGTAAAGAGTAGCCAAAATATTGTCATTCAGCCAATAGATGTTGTTAGCCTCTAAGTGGTTTATATCGGTTAGGTGTATTTTTATACCTGCCGCAGCTAATCCCACCAATTTAGTACCAGTAGGGTTGAAAGCGGGTTCACCTATCAGTATAAGGGTGTTAAACGAGTGCTCTTTCATAAAGGGTTTAGAGGTCAGTTTTACGTATGGTTCTATAAATAGGTAATTAAATACGTTAGCAAACTCTATCGCCTTGTCGTATTTAGTAGGGGTATAAGTATAAATCCTACTGATTTCTCGCTCCAAAAAGCGGTATAATATCTGTATGTTGTACGGTTTGGCAAAAGTCTCATCTAAATACTTGTCCAAATCGTTTTGGGGGTTCAAGCTCTGGCTTTCTTCTCCATTGCGAATGATAACACTCTCATCTGCGAGCTTATCGTCATTATCACAGCCTAAAAATGATAAGGCTAAAAGGGTGTATAGTATTTTTTTCATAGTTTATATTTTATTTTATCTTGGGTTTTCTTGCATACCTTTACCTATTACGGCATCAGGTAGCTGAATAGCTCTGCGCAAATCGTTTGCTGGCAATATGGCTTTCACAGTAGCATCGTTTCGGTTTGAGTTATCGCTTTGGTAGCGCACTACTTCTATATTGTAGCGGCGTACGTCTTGCCAGCGCAAACCTTCACCTAAGGTTAGTACACGGCGGCACTGTAGTACATAGTGCAATAGGGGTTCTTGTATCCCATCGCTACTGATAGTGAATGACGGATTGAGGTGCTTCTTTTGGGTAGCTCCATTTACAGTACTTTCTGAGTAGGCAATACCGTTATAAAAGTCTATGATTTCGTCTTTCGTTAAAGTATTGCTACTAGTATAGCCGTTGATAGTGGTTTGTTGAATGAATTTAGAGGTAAACATATTCAGGTCGGTTACAGCACTGTCATACTGACCTAAGAGTATTTTTGCCTCAGCTCTTACTAATAAAGTTTCGTCTGTAGTAAAAGGTATCATTATCGTACGAGTACTACTGTCTTTAAAAGTGGGGAATTTACCATAAACTACCGCATCACGTCTGTTGTCAAACACATCAAAAGGAGTAAACCAATAAAATTCATAACCATAATTAGCTTTACCCGAATTGCCTTGTTTATCCCAAGGGTTAGCAGTAGCCAAGGTTTCTCCTGCTATACGGTGGTTGTGAATAAATCGTCTGGCATTAGAGGTCGAAAAATATGATGATGAAATCGTTGATATAACAGGGTGTAGCATTAGGTTAGCTGTCTCATCTTCACGAGTGTAATAGATGGCAAACTTCTCTATATCAGTACCACCTGTTTTAGTAGCATCTCTAAAGTCTTTCCAATTGCGTAGCATATTCTTAGTAGTAGTGTTATTAGTAGTAAGCACTACATTGGCAGCGTCTAAAGCTTTTTGCCATTGTTGGTAATACAGATAGAAACGAGCTGCAAAAGCATAGGCAGCTTTCTTGTTGAAGTGATATTTAGGCATCTCATAGTTGCTGTCATTAATTAACGGTAAGCCCGCTGTTAGGTCAGCATCTATTTGTGCGTATACTTGAGCCACTGTACCTCTACTGTATCTGCCGTCCAACTTACTTTCAGGAGCTAACATATAAGGTATCCCCAAATCACTACCGCTAGTAGTAGGGTTATAAGGTTTGCTGAAAAGATTCACTAACGAAAAGTGCGCATAGGCTCTTGCTACTAAAGCTTCTCCTTTGCTAGCATTGGTAGCCTCTGTGTTACCCATTTTTTCAATAGCTTCCAAAGCTGTATTAGCGTGGTTGATAGCCTTGTAGTGGCTTGTCCATATGTTTTGTAGTCCGTCAGAATCAGAATATTCTTGTATTCGTTGCCAGTAAGAGGCTTCTTCACTTAGGTAGTTAGCAAACGTAATAATAGTTCCTATGTCGCCTATGTTATCTGACGATAGTTCGCTTACTACTGCTGTACTAGCAGTGGGGTAAGCATTAGTAACTACTCTTCTTACTTTTTCAGGGGTATCAATACGCACCTGATTGTCTGGTAACTCATCAAGCAGTGAGTTACAACCGGTAAGGCTTAGGGCGCTGATACCTATTAATATATATATCTTTTTCATTTCTTTTGTATTTAAAAATTTAGAGACCTACACGTAAAGTGAAAATAAGCCGTTTGGCAGCAATAGGCGAATAGCCGCTAGCTAAATAATCGGGGTCATCACCATTTAATTTTTTATCGGCATAAAGCAGCGCAAGGTTAGTACCTTGGAGCTTCATACTAAGTTGGCGCAATTTGTTTCTTTTTAGAAAATCTCTACCAAAAGTATAGCCTATAGAGATTTCTTTTAATCGTATATTATCGCCTTTAGCTACACGTACATTAGAGTAATCGTAGGTATTATAAGCCTGTATGATATTGTTATATCCGCCATAAAGGTCGTACATATAGGTAGTGTAGAGTACCGGTATATTGGTGCGGTACTCATCGCCTGGGTATTGCCAGCGGTTATTGAGTTCGCGAGGAGCTACCCAAAAGTCGTTATAAGAATTAGTGAGTTTGCGCAAACGTACCACATTGCCATAAGAATAGGTAAATACTATCCCTAAAGATAGCCCTTTGTAACTAAATGAGTTGCTGAAACTACCTTTGTCAGTAGGGATAAGAGTACCAGAGTACTCTAAGAAATCTACATTGCGGTTATCAAAACGGATACCACTCACAGTACTGTTGCCATCACTATCTAAGAAAGTAGGTAGTCCTTTGTCATTCAAGCCATTAAAAGGTACTGAAAAGATAGAGCGCAGAGGGTAACCTTCTTTAGCAAAGCCTCCTACTGATTTAGAGCTGCTAGAATAACCTATCATATTACGTACGGTAGGGTTAGTAAGCAGTTTAGTAATTTCGTTTTTAGAGCGCGAGTAAATGAAAGAGGTTTTCCAACTAAAGTCTTTGCTCTTGATATTCACAGTCTCTAATCCTAATTCTACCCCGTGAATACGTAGCTCTGCCATATTTCCTTTTTTAGTGATAGTACCTCCCACCCCTTGGGTTACAAGATTGCCTATTAGGTCATAACTTCTACGGTTGAACCATTCAGCCGATACATTGATGCGGTTATTAAGTAAACCAAACTGAGTACCGAGGTTTAGCTCTTGGTTTTTTTCGTAGGTAAGGTCGTGGTTAGCATTATCTACTATATTTAGCCCAATCTCACGCTTAGAAGAGTTGCGCCAAGGCGTATTGGTATAAATTTGCGAAAGCGAATTGCTAACTGATGGAGAAATAGCAGTGATACCAAAAGAGGCTTTAAATGAAAGATGCGAAAGAGGTTTTAGGTGAGAGAAGAACTTTTCGTTGCTCACATTCCAATTTACCCCTACGTTCCAAGTAGGCATCCAGCGTATATAGCGCGATTCAGCAAACTTGTTAGAAGCGTCATAACGCAGTGTACCGTTTATAGTATAACGATTGCCAAAGGTATAGCTACCATTAGTAAAAAATGCTTGGTTGTTGTTTATAGTGTTGTAAATGCTGTAGTAAGAGCTATTTTCTTCTTGTAGTTTTTTGAAAAATAGATAGGTGTAATAACTATAGTTGCCTGATCCGAATAACACACCATAATTTTGGTTTTTATCATCAGTGTTTTTATAGTTATCCATTTCTACCCCTGCAAATAGCGATACATTGTGAAGACCTCCTTTGAAACTATCGTTATAGCGCAAGGTAGCACGGAAGTTATTGCCTATAGTAGTACGGTCTCTTCGCTCGCGTATCCCTCCTTCAGGCAATACTATACTTGGCAAGTCGTAAGGGTCATTAGGGTCGTCATATAATCTAGGATTATAGGTGCGTACTAATGAGTTAGGCATTGCTCTGTACGATAGTGCATAGTTTGAGTTTTCTCTATACTCAGTGTTTTGCTGGTTGATATAGTATCTGATAGCGCCCATCACGGTAGCTTCTACTTTTTTAGTAATTTTATAAGTCAACTCTGCTTGTAGTCTAAGGTTAGCAATGTTGATATTTTTATAGGCATTATCTATTTCGTTGAAGATATTATAAGCGGCAAAATCGTTCATATAGAACTCTTTAGGATCCATACTGCGCGAGTGTGTTACAGCATAGTCATATATATCTTGTTTAGGAGTAGTTTGTTTTCTGTATGAAAGGTCGGAAATTACGTTCAACTTAAACTTAGAAGATAAGTTATAATTAGCGTTTAAGTTGCCTGAATACTGACTTAGTTGGTCTCCTTTCGTCCATCCTGGGTCGAAAAGCGCACTTAGCGATGCGTAGTAAGAAGATTTTTCAGTACCTGATGAAAAAGAAAGCGTATGGTTCTGCATTATGCTGGTTTGGAATAATTCGTTGAACCAGTTGGTATTGCGTCGTTCAGCGGCTTGCAAATAAGCAGTGCGTCCTGCTTCAGTATTTGGGACTACTGAATTACCATTGCGGTCTAATACATAAAACAAATCGTACATTCGCCCTATAATCCCTTTGTTTTGGGTGATAGATTGGTTTTCTGATTTGAAATGCCCACCTCTGATAAGTTCCTGTATTACCGACATATGGTCTTGTGAGTTCATAATATTATACTCTCCGTATGTGGGTATAAACCTAAAAGTGGATTCGTTTGTATAGGTGATACTGCTACCGCCCGTACTACCGCGTTTAGTAGTGATAGCGACGACTCCCCCTATAGCACGTTGCCCATAAATAGCTGTAGCCGAGGCATCTTTTAGTACTTTAAAACTCTCAATACTTTCAGCGGTGAGCCCTGGTATAGCTGCAGCGATAAGCATTTTGGCATCGTCAGAGACTAAATCTTCAGGTTTGAGGTCTACAGTACCTTCTAATACGACCCCATTTAGCACCCATAGTGGCTTAGTAGAACCTGATATAGAGGTAGCTCCCCGCGTATTAGTATTCATAGGAGTCTGAGCCGTAGTAGTAGTCTGCGTGGTGGTTTTGGTAACCGTCTGTGTACCATTAGCTACTGATTTCAGAGTTTTAGGCTGCTGAGCAAAGGCTTGCCCTACAATAGCTAACCACCCGAAAAAAAGCAATTTGCTTAGTTTTAGTGTATTCATTATCTCAGTTTTAATCTTTATATTATTCCCTTTTGGTAATTAGGTCGCAAATATATGCCATAAAACGTAATAATGCAAATTTTTTTATATAAAAAAAATAATTATTAGTAACAGGATATTTTTACATCAGTATTTTTCTGTAACCTACAAGCCTATTGCCACAACCTTGTGGTTTAGACTTGCTATAGTAGTTTTTTCTGGCTTAGAGTTGTTTTATTAGTTATTTATTCTTCGTTATTTTTTCGCTTACCCTTCGCTCTTCCTATATTGTTTCTATATCCATTGTATATGGAAAATACCTAGAGAATTTTTTTCTATAGAGAACTTGCCTTTTTATCCCCCTACCCTAACGCCCGATAATAAATAAAGTAGGTCGTTTTTGTAGGTCTACAGAAGTGTGCTTCCATTGGCGAATAGGCAGTGTTCTGATGCTTTCAGTAGGCAGTGTTAGGTCAGTAGCTATACACAAAAGGGTGTCAGGTTGTAGCGTCTCAATAAGGTCAGTAAGTAGCTGCTGATTGCGGTAGGGAGTTTCTATAAAAAGCTGCGATTGCCCTTCTTGTACTTTTCGTTCCAATATTTTCAAGGTTTTGCGGCGTACTTGTTTGTCTATAGGCAGGTAACCATTAAAAGCAAATTTTTGTCCGTTAAGACCGCTCGACATCATTGCTAATAACAAAGACGAAGGACCTACTAATGGTATAACTCTAAGTGCCTTCTGATGGGCAACGCGCACTATTTCAGCACCTGGGTCAGCTACACCAGGGCAGCCTGCCTCAGAGATGATGCCAATGGAGTGTCCTTGCAGACAAGGAGCGAGATAAGCCGCGTAATCAGGGGTAGATTGGTGTTTGTCAATAACGCTTATCTGTAGTTCACTTTGTGGTTTTTCAGGAGCTATAAGTTTGATAAACTTGCGTGCTGACTTTTCATTTTCAACTACAAAGTAAGTAAGGTCTTGCACCGCTTGGGCTACCTGTGGAGAAAGTACAGTCAGCGGACTTTCTCCTAATAAATTGGGGATTAAATATATACTTGCCATTATTTTTTAGCTATAAATTGGCGCAAAGATAAGAAATAATGCCTTATTATTCGTTTTTTTGTGCTATTTTTGTGCCCTAAAAGATGATTAAGAACAGATGAACGGACTTTATACAAGCGATACAATAGTGGCACTCGCTACCGCTACAGGAGCAGGTGCTATAGGGGTGATACGCCTTTCGGGCAAGGAAGCGATTGCTATAGCCGACACTATTTTCAAGGCACACCACGCTAAACCATTAGCAGAGGTCGCAACTCATACGGTACATTTGGGAGTGATAGAAGCAGAGGGGCAGCAGATAGATGAGTGTTTGGCTACCGTCTTCAAAGGGCAGCGTTCTTATACAGGCGAGCCAGTGGTGGAGTTTTCTTGTCACGGTAGTAGCTATATCATTGCTCAGGTGATGAAGAGCTGCTTAGCAAAAGGAGCGCGTTTGGCTGAGGCAGGCGAGTTTACTAAAAGGGCTTTCCTCAATGGCAAAATGGCGCTTAGCCAAGCTGAAGCAGTGGCAGACCTAATAGCTTCTGACTCTGAGGCTTCGCATAGGGTTGCACTACAGCAGATGCGTGGGGGCTTTGCTTCTGAAATAGAAACTCTTCGGGGTGAGTTGCTCAACTTTGCTTCGCTTATAGAACTCGAATTAGATTTTGCAGAAGAAGATGTTGCTTTTGCTGATAGAGATAGTTTTAAGGCACTTCTCAGCCATATCAAGCAGACGATTACGCAGTTAGTAGCTTCTTTTTCAGTAGGAAATGTACTCAAAAACGGTATGCCAGTAGCTATTGTGGGTAAGCCAAATGCAGGTAAATCTACTTTGCTAAATGCATTGCTAAATGAAGAACGTGCCATAGTATCAGATATAGCAGGCACAACGCGCGATACCATAGAAGAGGTGCTGCACATAGGCGGCATTGCTTTTCGCTTTATAGATACAGCGGGTATCCGAGAGACGCATGATGCTATCGAGGCTATAGGAGTACAACGAGCTAAGGAAAAGATAGCCAAGGCACAAATAGTCATTTTCCTCTATAATCAGCACGATGACACAGTAACCGATGTAGTAGCATTTGTAAAAGAGCACTACCACGAAGGAGTGTTTTTTGTATTGGTACACAATAAAATAGACCTATATACTGAAGGGGTAGATACTTTTGATGAGCAGGTGCGTTGCGCTTTAGTAGGCTATAATATAACATTGCTAACCCTCTCAGCTAAAGAGCGTGTATATTTAGAAGAGTTGAAACAATCGCTTACTAATTATGCCCAGCAAATCAATAAGGCAGCAGCGGGCAATACAGTAGTAACGAACCTACGGCATTACGAGGCACTGCAGCAAGCACTCACGGCAGTCGAAAAGGTAGAAGAAGGTTTAGCCGTAGGTCTTTCAGCCGATTTATTGGCTATAGACATACGCGAAACACTTTACTATTTAGGTAGTATCACAGGGGCAGTAAGCAATGATGAGGTACTAGGAAACATATTTTCGAAGTTTTGTATCGGTAAATAGTTTGTAATTTAAATTTGTTATAATATGGATAAACCTTCTGTAAAAAAAGGAATACGTACAGTGGTGGTAGCTATGCTACTTATTTTAGTACCACTGTTTTCATTTTTGGTGTTAAATGCCTCTTACGAAGCACTCTACCTATTCTTAGGTGGGTTGGTCATTAGTGCGATTCTGGTAGTTGGTTTTTTCGTTTACTACAGCTTTTACTACCGCTGGGCACGATGGTGTATGGGGGGTATAGGCGCCTTTCTGCTTTGGATACTTGTAGTAATCTATCTTGATGATATAAAAAAAGTGTATTCTGATTGGTCAATTCCCGATAAGTATGCACGCTATAAAATATTAGAATACGAAACTTCTTATCGCGAACAAGGTAAAGAAATACAGTTTCTGATGGAAGATGATGTATATAATTATTATTTTCTAAACGCTAAGAACGAATTAGTATGCTTCGATCATTATTTAGGTGCTATGTACAAATATGATATAGGCGGAAAAATGATAGATAAATTTGTATCTGAAAAGCTAGAAAATCACACAGATGAAGGATTTTTCTTAAACCATTACTTTGTCAATACTATTCGCAATTTTTATACCTCGTGGGCTATTGATGGTGATACACTGATGAAACCCATTATTTTAGTAGAAGGCTCTGATAAGTGGAGTGCCAAGCAGCGTTTAGAGCACCTCAATATAGTAAAAGAAAAAGCTGAATGTTATGTGTTAAAAGAAATAATAGTATATGACGACGATGTAAGTGCAGCCCTCAACAAAGATAAATTAGGTGCTAAGGTAGTATATAGACAAGACCAAAAATGGCAGTTTTTCTATCTGCCTACTGATAGTTTTGGAGACCTCTCTGTCTATTCATTACGAGAGAAAGGCTTAGAAAAAGGTTGGAATGATAATTTGTTCAATGATATAATGGATACAGGACAAAAGACAGAGAGTCATAAAAGAGGAATGATACGTCCACAATATATTAGTTATGATGGTGAAAATCAGTATTATGACTTAGTGATAGACAATGTGACTTTTAGACTGAGAAATGCACCCTATTATTATGATAACGATAATAGAGAAGTATTTATGCAAAAGAAAACCCTTTACAGGAAAGATAAAGAGGCAAGTACAGAATCACTAGGTGACTATGAGGTGTATCAGAATGTACATTTGTACTACAAACTGCTAACAAATCGTAATAAACTCTATATTATTAAGTAACTAATCAATGAAAATGAAGAAATATCGAAGTTGATGTAAACTAACTGATAATGAGGAGGAAATACACGAATTAGCATAATACTGCTCTATTTGTAAAGGGCAGAAATATGCAGATTTAGGCAGAAGTTCAGTTACCAGAGTGTTACCTTGTTTTGATGTAGGTAACGATGGTGCAGTATTCGGTAACTGAATTATTTTCGCTCGTGTGGCTGTTGCTTTGGTCGGCAGTTTTCTGCGTAAGTGAGGAACGCTTTAATTCGGGTAATTTTGCATAAGACAGACTGCACTCGCCCATTTGAGAGCAAGCTCTCATGGAACTCGCTTGCACTGTCTTTGCCCACAAATATTAAAGCGTATGAAAACAGAGAAAATGAAGGTGCTGCTCTACCTTAAAAAGAGTGGTTTGGACAAGTCGGGGAAAGCTCCGATTATGGGACGTATTACCATTGGCCGTTCCATTGCCCAGTTTAGTTCTAAACTCTCCTGCAACCCTGACTTATGGAATCCCCGTGAGAGCAGGATGGACGGCAAGAGCCGTGAAGCGGTGGAGATTAACGGGAGGTTGGAAAATCTTCTGCTTTCCATTCAATCTGCCTATCAGTCGTTGATTGCCAAAGGACAGCCATTTGATGCAACCGATGTAAAGGAACAGTTTCAAGGCTGCGTACAGGCAAGATGTATGCTTATTGAAAGGTTGGATATGCTCATCAAGGAGAAAGAAAGCCATATCGGTATAGACATCAAGGAAGAGTCTATGTCTGCCTATCATTCCACTCGGAAACGATTGCAGGAGTTCATTCAGAGGAAGTATCATGTTTCGGACTTGGCGTTCTCTCAGCTGACAGAAAGCTTTATCTACGAATTGCAGACATTCTGTCTTGGCGAACTCGGTCATCAGCAAAGCACATTTTTCAGAGTTGCAGCAGATTTGAAGACCGTCTGCAGACAGGCTTATCGCGAGGGGTTGACTGATACGCTTCTGTTTGATAAGGCTCATATAGAACGCGGAGACAAGAAAACACCCAAAGCTCTTGACAAAGAGGCATTGGACAAGTTGAAGGCACTCTGCCTTGATGAATTGGAAAAAGAAATGGGAACTGCTCGTGATGTGTTTCTCTTCGCCTGTTATACCGGTGCAGCCTATTGTGATTTGATGGAACTAAGCAAGAAGCACCTTGTCCGTGATGATGCAGGTAGTTTGTGGTTGAAGTTCAACCGACAGAAGACGGGTGTGCTTTGTCGTATCAAGTTGTTGCCGGAAGCAGTTCGATTAATTGAGAAAATGCACAGCGATGAAAGGGAAACACTACTTCCCTGCATCAAATACAAGAACTATCAGACCTGCTTGAAAGCCCTACGACTTCGTGCAGGCATCTCCTTTCCTTTTACTACACACACTGCGAGGCACACATTTGCCACGCTAATCACGCTTGAACAGGGTATGCCTATTGAAACGGTAAGCAAGATGTTGGGACATAGCAACGTGAGTATGACCGAACGTTATGCAAAGGTAACACCACAGAAACTCTTTGAGGAGTTTAACCGTTTCCTCTCTTTCACCGAAGATATGCAGTTGGTTATCTAATCTCTATACTTTGTATATGCTTATACATTCATTCCAGACATTAAAAACAACAAGACAATGAGAAGTACATTCAAGATATTGTTTTACATCAACAGGCAGAAGACAAAGGCAGACGGCAAGACCGCTATTCTCTGCCGTATCACCATAGATGGAAAGAGCACTGCTATCACCACAGGCGAGCAGTGCAAGTCCTCCGAGTGGAACAGCCAACGGGGACAGACAACCGACAAGAAGGCCAATCAAAGAATCGGCGAGTTTAAGGAACTTGTAGAGAAGACCTATCGAGATATTCTGATAAATGACGGAGTGGTAAGTGTTGAACTGCTTAAAAACCGTTTGCAGGGAATAGCCACCATGCCGACAACGCTCCTTGCCATGAGCAAGGCAGAACTGCAATCCGTTAAAGAGTGCGTGGGCAAATCAAGAGCTGAGGGAACCTATCAGAATCTTCTCTATTCAGATAAGTTACTTACGGAGTTTGTAAAGGATAGGGGAATGACGGATATAGTCATAGCCACTATACCGGAAGACTTGTTTGAAGAATACCGTTTCTATCTGAAAAAACGAGGCTTGGCAACAGCAACCATGAATCGCTATCTTTGTTGGCTGAGTAGGCTGATGTATCGTGCTGTCAGTCAAAGGCTCATTCGCTGTAATCCTTTTGAGAATGCCAAGTATGAGAAAGCGGAACAGAAGATACGCTTTCTGCAAAAGAGCGATGTTGCCAAACTCATGGCATTGAGAGTAATTGATAAGGAAGCAGAACAAGCAAGACGGATGTTTATCTTCTCATGCTTTACGGGCTTGGCTATTGCTGATATGGAACATTTGCAATTTGGACACATTCAAACGGCAGCCGACGGACAGAAATATATCCGAAAAGAAAGGCAGAAGACAAAGGTGGAGTTTATTGTGCCCCTGCACCCGATAGCTGAGGCCATCATCAATCAATGTAAGGAAGAGCAACCCAGCATGAAAGAAATGCAGACGGTGAAAGACAAAGACAACAGCTTTATCTTCCGAACTAATTGCAGCCGTAGCGTGATGAGTGCAAAGCTAAGCATTGTGGGCAAGGCTTGCGGTATCAGAGAGCGGTTGTCCTACCACATGGCAAGGCACACGTTCGGCACGATGAGTTTAAGTGCAGGAATACCTATCGAGAGTATTGCCAAGATGATGGGGCACGCCTCCATATCAAGCACTCAAATCTACGCACAAGTAACGGACAACAAGATTTCGGAGGATATGGATAGGTTGATAAGGAAACATCAAAAAGAGGAAACAAAGGAGGAAACCGTATGAATGTCAATCACCATCAAACAAAAAGAGAGCGCAGCTATTTCGAGTGGAGCGACAATATGCAAATCACTCGCAAAGGCAAAGGCGATATAGCCATGACAGAGAGCGAGCTCGTTGCTTTCTTCGGTGTAACGTGGCGAAAGCTCAATTATCGTCTGCAACTTCTACTAAAAGTCTCTCCCCTGCAACCCGACGAAAGGGATACAGGGGAGCAGGAAGTCTACGTGAACGGACGGCTGCGAGGTTATGCCTTGCTTTATCCGCTTACTATCATCATCGCTTTGTCTTATCAATTGGACAGCATGGAAGCCCGCAGTACACCAACCAGCTAGACCTTGGCTTACAGGCCAACATTGGCCACACGCGCGTTAATGTTTCGGCCTTTTATCACAAAACGTTTAACCCATATACAGCCGTAGTGGTGTACAAACCCTACACCTATAAGTACACTTCGCAAGCTGCATTAGAGCATTGTCCCATCCCATCGGCCAACCGCGAATACCACATCGACCAACAAACAGGCATCGTAACCGTGAACGACATCACGGGTGCCAACGCCCCCATACAGCTGCCTTACAAGGAAAGAGAAGGCTATCTGAGCAACCGCAAGTACGTAAATGGGTCGCCCACCGAACGTTTCGGCATAGAATGGATTGTGGATTTCGCCCCAATCAAGGCGCTACGCACTTCGCTTAGACTCGATGGAAACTACTATTACTACAAGGGATTAGACGATTTGCTCTTCGCCGCGTTGCCCTCGGAGGCTGGCACGCTCAATGCCCAAGGCAAGCCTTACACCTATATTGGCCATTATCGCGGCAGCGGAACAACCTCTACCGACAATACGGCGTCGCCCTCGGTAAGCAACGGTTCGCTCACGCACGAGGCCAATCTCAACATTACCCTCACAACCCACGTGCCGCGCATACGTATCATCATGTCGCTACGCGTTGAGTGTTCGCTCTATCAATACAACCGTCCGCTGAGCGAATTGCCAAACGGAACGCGCGGATATGCTTTGGAGAAGGGCGACGATTTCTTTGGAAAGCCCTACACGCGGGATGTTCGCGACAAGCACATGGTGGTTTATCCCGAATATTACAGCACGTGGGAAGAACCCGATAAGCTTATCCCTTTCGCCGAAAAGTTTGCTTGGGCCAAAGACAACGACCCCGCTTTGTTCAACGATTTGGCTAAGCTGGTGAAACGAACCAACTATGCCTTCGTGATGAATCCCGAACGTCTGTCGGCCTATTACTCGGCCAATTTCAGCGTGACGAAGGAGATTGGCGACCGCGTACAGCTGATGTTCTATGCCAATAACTTCTGGAACACCATGAGCCGAGTGCGTTCCACACGCACTGGACAAGAAACTTCGCTCTATGGCAGCTCGTATGTGCCCGCCTTTTACTATGGGTTGGGACTGAAAGTGAAGATATGATGTGGGTTGTTGAGGCGTTAAGGAATAAGGAGTAAAGTAGTAAGGAGTTATGGAGTTAAGGAGTTAAGCCAAATGTGTTGTTGCAGCGTGGCAAACGTTCTCATAAACTCACAAACTTACAAACTTACAAACTCACAAACTCATCAACTCACAAACTCATCAACTCACAAACTCATCAACTCACAAGCTCACAAACTCACAAACTCATAAACTCATAAACTAAAAAACTCATTAATAAATAAGCAATTATGTATCGCAAAACAATTCTTATCAATTCGTTCTTAGCAGCGTTTTTTGCGCTGCTGGTTTTGTCGTGCAGCAGCGACGACAAGGTAGACACCGTGCAAACCTGCAAGGTTAACGTAACTTTGCAGTATCCCGAAAACAGCATTCAGCCCTACGAAGGCGCAAAAGTTGAACTTGTTGACGCACGCGCATCGGTGTTCGTAGCCACAACCAACGCAAAGGGAGTGGCCGAATTTAACGTGCCGGCCGGCATTTACGATGTTCGTAGTAGTGCAACACGTGGCGATGGAACATGGAAATTCCACCTTAATGGCAACAAAAGCAAGGTTGTTGTGTCGTCACCCACTACGGAAATAACGCTTGAAATGAAGCTGTCAAAGGCCAAGGCTGCTCAGATTATCATTAAAGAGCTTTATTGCGGAGGATGTCCTGCCGATCAAGGTACTGGCTATTTCCACCAAGATAAGGGCTTTATCCTCTACAATAATAGTGCAGAAGTGGCCACAATTGAGAACTTAGCCGTTGGAATGGTCGACCCATTTAACGCTCATTCACCTAAAAAAGATTGGCTGAAAGATGGTAAATTAGAATACGATGGGAAAGGTTTCATCCCTGCCATACATGGTATCTGGTATTTCCAAAAGCCCATAACGATACAACCTTACTCACAAATTGTGGTTAATGTTAATGGTGCTATCGACAACACAAAAACCTATTCTAAATCGGTTAACTATGCCAATAAAGACTATTACGCCATGTACGACCCCGAATCAGGTTACAACCATGCGCATTATTACCCCTCTCCATCAGAGCTCATCCCCACTTCTCAATATCTGAAAGCCGTTGAATACGGGCAAGGTAATGGCTGGCCACTCAGCACTTTCTCGCCTGCCATGTTCATTTTCCAAACTAAAGGCATTACGCCACACGACTATGCCACTAACGTTGCCAACATTATCTATGCCCCAGGAGCTGCACAAACGAAGGTGAATGCAAACTTGAGAATGCCCAACGAATGGGTGCTCGATGCCATAGAGGTGTTTAACACGGCCTATATTGCAAATAGCAACAAACGTTTCCCTGCTGAAATAGACGGTGGAAGTGTGCAGATGACAAACAAGATGGGCTACACCCTCTACCGCAACGTGGACAAAGAAGAGACCGAAAAGCTGCCCGAAAACAAGGGAAAGCTGGTGTATGGCTACACGATGGGCGTGTCTACGGGCGCCCCCAGCGGCATTGATGCCGAGGCTTCGATAAAGAATGGCGCACATATTATATATATGGACACCAATAACTCTACCAACGACTTCCACGAAAGGAAGGCTTTCTCCATTAAAGGAAAGTAAATTGGCAAGTTGGAAAATTAACGAGTTAACAAATTAACAAGATGAAAACGCTCTGCCACGTGCGTGGCTTGGCTTAACAAAAAAGGGCTTTGGGGGCTGTTTCTAGGAAAGCTAGGCGTTCTGGAACAACCAGAATGCCTAGAAATCCTAGGGCAACTAGAATAACTAGAAGCCCTAGGATAACAAGAATATCTAGAACCCCTAGAACTTCTAGGATAATTAGCATCCCTAGAATATCTAGAATCCCTAGGATAATATGAATAACTGGGATGCCTAAAATTATTAGAACCCCAGCCCCTATCCCCCTTTAATCCTTACCTCTTTAAACCCATTAACCCCTCCATTTGCCCTGTGTTATCACTCCTTTTACTCGCCCTTCCCCTGGCATCGCCCAATGTTGAGGCCGACCAACAGCTTGTGTTTCGCGACTTCAACTACGTGAAACAGGCCAAGCCGTGGCTCACTTCGCCCAACGCTGCTGCACTAACAAGCTACAATCAGCGCAATATCTCGGTGCCCGAAGTAAGGGGCAGCGTGGCCAAAGGCCACCTTGTGGACTACTCCCAGTCCTCCAACGTGGTGCAAGCAGGCGCTATGGTCGAGTCGTTTTTCCGTATTAACCCACGCACCGTGGTTTACGGACGAATGGATTACGACAACTTCGCGGGCAAAAACATGTTGGGTTCGGTGTTCATCAACCCCGAACGCAAGCCCTTCGACCTATCCGAAGACTCGCTAACCAACCCCGGCAACAAGCATCGCGACACATATAACCTCGTAGGAGCCGTAGGCATAGACCTCTGGCGAGGCTTAGCCGTGGGCGCAAAGGTAGATTATACCGCCGCCAACTACGCCAAATATAAAGACCTTCGCCACCGAAACAGCCTGATGCAGCTCAACCTTTCGCTGGGCATTGCAGCCCCAATAGGTAAAAATTGGATGCTGGGTGCCAACTATATTTACGGCCGAAGCACCGAAAGTCTGCGCTTTGTAACCTACGGAAAAACCGAAAAGGTGTATAAAACACTTGTAGACTATGGCGCATTTACGGGCGAAGTGGAACAGTTTGGCAACAAAGGCTACACCGACGACTCGCGCGAACAGCCCCTACTTGACGAACAAAACGGGCTTGCCTTGCAGGCAGAAAGCAATTTGGGGCGTGGGTTCTCGCTCTTTCTTGGTGCGCAGATGGTGCACCGAAACGGATTTTACGGGCGCAACTCGCCTTATTCTATTGTGCATTTCAAGCATCAGGGCGACAACTTTGGACTGAAATTGGTGCTGAATAAATACCGCTCGCACAGTCAACAACAACTGTCGCTGTCGTACGCCAACGAACTGTTGACCAACCACAAGACCACTTATCGCGAGAACCAAACAGCAACAGGCAGTTCGTTTTACGAATATTTCGACCCAATAAAAACATCCAACAAACGCTGGAACAGCCTGAAACTGACCTATACGGCATGGTTAAGACTGTTTGGCGGCATCGCGCATTGGACCATCTCGGCCTATCTCTACCCCTACGTTCAGCGACAACAGCTGCATACCAACCTGCTTTCGCTGCTCGTCACTCGCAATATCTCCCTTAGTCGCCGCGCCATGCTATCCCTTACGGGCGGACTTTCTCACCAATGGGGTAGCGGCGAGCCAGGCCAAACAGCCACATTGGCAACACCTAGCGACAAACAAAAGCCCCCAACGCTGATGCAAGCCTATCTCTACCGCCATCATCACCTGCTAACCGCACCGCAATGGGGCTTGCATCTGGCCGTCAAATACGCCTTTGGCTTACGCCATTTGCCCTTTCCCCTCTACGTTCGCGCCCAAACCACGTGGCACCGAGGCCACTTTGGCCATAAGCTGCACGTTTTAAGGCGGGTTCTAAAAAATGCCTTCATACATCGGCGTACGTTTAAAACAGCAAAAACATTATCCAATATGCAAACAAGATTTCTAAGGCAAGTAAGCCTTTTATTACTTTTTCTGCCAACCCTTTTGTTGGCACAGCCCCTCAAAAACGATGCAACCTATCGTACGGGCAAGCTTAAAAATGGCCTAACTTACTTTGTTCGCCACAACGCCAAAGAGCCAGGCGTGGCCGATTTCTACATCGCACAGCGCATGGGCAGCATCCTCGAAGAGCCACGCCAGCGCGGATTGGCCCACTTCTTAGAGCACATGGCCTTCAACGGAACCAAGCATTTCCGCAACGATGGCACTTCTCCGGGCATCGTTCCGTGGTGCGAAACCATCGGCGTGAAGTTTGGAACCAACCTCAATGCCTACACCAGCATCGACGAAACGGTGTACAACATCTCGCAAGTGCCGCTGAAACGCTCGTCCGTGGTCGACTCGGTGCTGCTCATCCTCCACGATTGGAGCCACTACTTGCTGCTGCAAGATAAGGAGATTGACAAAGAACGCGGCGTGATACACGAAGAATGGCGCACGCGCAGGGCGAAAATGGCCTCGCAACGCATGTACGAAAAGCTGCAACCCACCATCTTTAAGGGCTCTAAATACGAAGACTGCATGCCCATTGGCTCGATGGACATTGTTGACAACTTTCCCTATCAAGACCTCAAAGACTATTACAACAAGTGGTATCCGGCGTTACAAAGCTTGTGCTCAGCAACGGCATCGAGGTGTATGTTAAGCCCACCAACTTTGCCGCCGACCAAATAACCATGCGCCTTTGGGGCGAAGGCGGCCTTTCGCTTTGTCCCGAAACCGATGCCCCCAACTTCTCTTTCCTACCCAATGCCATCGTTGATGGCGGTGTGGCCGCATTCTCGGCCGACCGCTTAGACAAGATGCTTGCAGGCAAACATGTGCGTGTTTCGCCCTATGTTGGTCAAGAAACGCAGAGCATCAGCGGACAATCTAACCGCAAAGACCTAGCCACGATGTTCCAATTGGCTTATCTTTACTTCATCAGTCCGCGAACAGACACCACCGCTTTTGCCACCAGCATCGACCGCAGGCGTGCCATGTTGAGGAACAGAAACGCCAATCCGCAGGTAGAATACAACGACTCGCTCTCGCTCATTGCCTATGGCCACAACGAACGCACCGCCCCAATGACCCTCGAACGCCTCAACAAGGTGAACTATCAGCGCATTATGCAACTCTATCGCGAACGCTTTGCCGATGCCACGGGCTTTAAGATGTTGCTTGTGGGCAACGTAAACATCGACTCACTTCGCCCACTTCTCTGCCAATATGTGGCCTCGTTGCCGGCAGCAGGGCGCAAAGAGAGCTTTGCCAACAACCTTCCAGAGGTGCGCAACGTTAACGAAACGCACGTCTTCACCAAGAAGATGAACACGCCATCGGCACTTGTCACCATCATCTACACCTTCGACTTGCCCTATACGCCCAAGTCTAACTTGGCGCTCGATGCCCTTCGTCGCGTGCTTACCATCGCTTTTACCGACAGCATTCGCGAAGAGAAAGGCGGCGCCTATGGCGTGGGTGTGCAAGGCGAACTCGACTGCAACAGTCGGCCCAACTCGTTGTTGAAGATTGGTTTCCGGACTGATCCTGAAAAGTACGCCGCACTGATGCCCATCGTGTATCGTCAGCTGGCACACGTGGCGCAAGGGCGCATCAATCCCGAAAGCATCGGCAAGATTAAGACTTACTTAAAAAAGGCTCACCAACAAGAAAAGCTTGTCAACGACTATTGGAGCAACATTCTGTACCAACAACTGCGCTACTGCATTGACCTGCACGCAGATTACGAGGCGTTGGTAGACCAACTTTCGGCTGCCGACATACAGCAAGTGGCGCAAGCCATTATCAAGAGTAACCGAAGGATTGAGATAACTATGAAGTCGGAGTAAGGGAAAAGCCTCACCCCGGCCCCTCTCCCCTTGGAGAGGGTTGGGGGTGAGGCCAGTTGACAGGGGATGAGGCCGTTTGGGGGTGAGGCTTATTTTCCTTTACTCCGGCAACATCACCACTTCAACCCTATTCCCTTGTGCCATTAATTGGTGTGCAACAAACTGTTGCAGGCGTTGGGGTGTGATGTTTTGCAGCTCGGTTAGGTAGTTCGTGTGGATGTCGATGCCCTGTTGCGCCCATGTTTGCACGGCTCGTAGCCACGTGCTGTTTTGCTTTGTGCGTTCTTCAAAGCGTTTGGCGAGGTGGCGTTTCACGTTTTCGAGCAGCGTGGGGGCAATGTTGCGAGCCATGTTTTCGGCCTCGGCGCGCATTGCCTTGAGGGTGCTGTCAACCAATTCTGGTTTCATTGGGCAGATGCCATATAGTTTTAAGTAGGTGGTGTTCACGTCAGGTGCGAGGGTACAAGAAGCATCGGTGCTGTAAGCCGCACCCATTTCTTCGCGTATTCGCTGAGTGTAACGCATGCCAAGCAGCTGACCTACGGCCTCGGCCATCACGATATTGGCCAATGTATAGGGCGTGCCCTTAGCCCACCAAACGATGTAGGCGTTGGCTTTGGGCGTGGTCATGGCGTGGCGGAAGTGGTTACAAACAATGCCGGGGGCATAGGTTTGCACACTGCGCAGCGTGCCAACAAGGGATGTTTCGTTGTTGGGAGCGGTGGTAGTGGTGGGCGTGGTAGAGTCTTGCGCTGCCTGATGGTGGGGCGAAGGCTCGTTGATAAGGGCTGGTTGCCATGAAGCGAACGGGGGGGTGCTTGCAGGCAACGAGCCGATGTAACGGCAAACGAGGGCGAGAAGGCTGTCGCGTTGGAAGTGGCCAACGAAAACGAAGGTGAAGTTTGCAGCGTTAGCCATGCCTTGACGCGCCAGGTTGAGAATGCGATTGGGGTCTACATGGTCGAGATCGGCGAGCGTGTTGTTGGCGAAACGTGGGTTGTGGGCGTGCAAGGTGGCCGCAAGCGAGTCACTAAGGGCCATTTCGGGCAGGCCTGCCACTTGGCTAAGGCGCGCCCTGCTGTTGGCCATGATGTTGTCAAAAGCCTGTTGGTTGGGGCGCAAGGCGGTGAAATAAAGGTAAGTTTGCTGCAAAAGGCACTCGGCATCGCGTGTAGAGGCACTGCTGTTGAGGCTTAGCCAATAGGTGTCGAGCGAGAGATTGACGTTGGCCGTTTGCCCCGTTAGTACCTTGGTGAGCTGTTGTGATGAGAAATCGCCTAGTCCGCTACTACCCACAATGCGGTTGAAGAAACGCGCATTGGCGAAGTCGGCCTGTTCCAAACGCGACGAACCGCCGGGCGCGAAGGCCGTCATCAGCAGTTCGTCTTTGCCCGTAGAGGTGGGTTTGAGCAGCACCGTCACCCCGTTAGACAGCTCTATGCGCTCGATACCCAAAGCGGATTCGTGGCGTTGGCTAACGATGTGGCCTGCCTTGGGCAATACGGGGAGCAGCGGTTGGTTGGGGGTATCGTCTTTATATGGTGCAAGGTTGGCCGTGGCGGGCTGCAAAACGGCTTGCAAAAGGCTCTCTTGGGTGGGCTGGGTTGCACCCTCGCGTTGTGGGTTTAGGCTTAAAACAACGAGGTTTCTACCGCTAGTGGGGAGCATCTTGCGCAGCCATTGTTGCACGTCGGCAGGCGTAATGGTATCGACTATGCTTGTTCGCAACTGCCGAAGAACATCGGGCGAAGGCATGGGTTCGCCACTTAGGGCGTGTTCCACCAGTTGGTTGCCCAAGTAATTGTTACCCACTTCGTTGCGTGCGGCATACTGCCGTTCGATGATATTGCGCTCTTCGGCCTTGGCACGAGCCAATTCGGCAGGTGTAAACCCATGCTTGGCAGCACGCCATAATTCGGTCATCACGGTTTGTGTGGCAGCCTGTGCCTGTCCGTCTTTGGCCATAATGGTTACTTGGATGGTGTATTTGGAGGAGGCATAGAGATATACGCCATAGCCCACCACGGCCTGTGTGAAGGGGCATTGGGGCTTAACCACCTGCTCGGCAAGGCGCATGCGCAGCATCGACATCATCAAAGAGCGGCGCACTAAGAGGCGTTGATAAGTGCTTGAGGCTTTGAAAGCGGGCGTTATGGGCGGCATTTTGCAGAACACTTGTACAAGCGTGGTGCGCTGTTCGGCATCGCTATCCACCACAACGATGGGCTTGGCGTTGTCGGCAACGGGCACAATGGCGGGTCGGCGCGCGGCCTTGGTGGGGCGTATGGGGGCGAAAAGTACCTCGATACGTTTGGCCGTGCGTGCCACATCCACATCGCCCACCACGATAATTGCTTGGTTCTGGGGATGATACCAGCGGTGATAATACTGCCGAAGGGTGGAAGGGCCAACGGTATCTATCACTTCCATCAAGCCTATTGGGGCGCGCCGAGCGTACAAACTGTTGGGGTAAAGGCGCGGGAGATTGCGTTGTAGCATGCGTGCCGTGGCCGAATTGCGTTGTCGCCACTCTTCGTTAATCACGCCACGTTCCTTATTTATCTCTTCGGGCGATAACGAAATGTCGCACACCCAATCGCGAAGTGCAAGCAGACAACTGTCTAAGGCCGAGGAGCGCGCTGTGGGAACGTTGTTGAGATGATACACGGTGCGCTCCATTCCGGTATAGGCATTGATGTTTTGACCGAATTTTAGGCCAAGCGTTTCGAGGTAAGCCACGAGCGTATTGGATGGGAAATGGCGCGTGCCGTTAAAGCAAAGATGCTCTAAGAAGTGGGCCAAGCCGCGTTGGTTGTCGCTCTCTTGCAGCGAGCCAACGCATTGGGCGAGGTAGAAATTGGCGCGATTGGGGGGCGTGTTGTTGCGAAGTATATAATAGGTAAGGCCGTTTGGCAACTTGCCCACATGCAGATTGGGGTCGGTGGACAGTGTTGCCTGTGTGCGTTTGGCGTTTGCCGAAAGGGCAAACAGGGCGAGAGCAAGGATAAGGAGGTATTTTTTCATTTCCGCAAAGGGGTGTTATCGCTGTTTGATATAGGACTGTGCCCCGCTAGAAAGCCAAGCCAAGGGCGGCCTCAAAGTTGTGGCGCGTGCCGTGAATGGTGGGTTGGGCTTTAAGCACATAGCCCAATTGGTAGGCCAATGAGAGCGTCAGCTGATAGTGGGCGAAACGCTTGGCCGTGCCCAAGGCTATGCGTGTGCTGGCCGTAGACGTGGCGTAGAAACGTTGCAGGGGAAGTGCTAGTTGGGTAGAGAACACCGTTTCTTGCGTTGAAGGGTAGCTTAACGAGGCCTTGGGCAGGGTGAAAGCTTGGCTTGCACCATAGAAAAAGGCGAAGTTTCGAGGCAAGGGACGTTGCGAACGATAGGCTGCGGCGAGATGGAAAGCATCGCGAACGAGGGTGTGTTGCGTGGCTCCGTCTTGTCGTTTCTCGTGTTCGGCGGTGGCATCGAGTGCAAATAGGTCGAGCCGCTGCGAGGTAAAACGATGGTAGAGCAAAGCGTTAAGGCCGACATCGCAATGGTTATACACATAGTTTTTCTGTCCGCCAAGGATGTTGTCTAGCCTATCCCAGCCCTTAGTAAAGTGGGCGTGAACTGTGGTTTGCAGGCGAAGAGCGGGCGAAAGGGAATGAATTAGGCCCGCAAGAATGCGCGTTTGACGGAGGTTATAGGTGGAAAGGAGGTTGGCCGACACGTTTTTTGTTCGGCTTCGGCGTATGCTGTCGCGTTGCGCAAGATGGCTGGCGCGCGCCCAAAGCATTGTTTCGTTCCAGGTGAAGCTGGCTTGCAGCGACAGCTCGTGCCCGTAGGTGTTGGCTTGCATCTCGCGGTTTTGCAGCTTACCTGTCTTTCGGTGCATGCCAAATCCCATCAGTTCGTAGGCCATAAAGTCCAATCGGTCGATGCGATCGTTATTCTCGTTCACGTAGATCAGGTTGTTATCGCTTGTTCCGTAGACCATTCCTGCCGCCATAGAGATATGCACGGGGGCGAGGTTTAGGCCCACATTGAGGTGATAACGCGAGTAAAAGCTCTCGGTAGAGGGGCGTGGGTCGTTGCTGCGTGCACCCTTATGATACCTTATTTGCAGGGCTGCACCGAGGTCGAACAGGTGCGAAAGGCGGTAATTGGCTGCGCCTTTAAGTTGGTAGGTTTCGTTTAGCCAGTTGCCTTTGCGTGGCGAAGCGAAGTAGTAAGGCATGCCCAGGCGTGGCGTTTCGCTAAGCAGCCAACCCACACTATCGGCAAATTGTCGGTTGTAGGCAAATTCCCCATATAGTCGCCAACGCTTAGACGTGTACACGCCCATTGACGAGAGTCGCAGATTCGTATCTTTTTCGGGTATCTGCAAGCGCATTAAAGGGCCTCGTTCGTGGCTGAAAGTCGCCGAGGTATAGCCATAACTCTGCGCCGGTAGCAAGTAAATGCCTAGGGGCGAAGCCATGGTTTGGTGGTGCTGTTGCCACTCTTGGGGAGTTGGAACAGCAAAATGCGTGAGCGAATCTTGAGCGGAGGCGATGTGGAAAAGCCCGAACAAGAGGCTAGATACGAATAAACGTGCGTGCATGTTGTTGATTTGGGAATTTCGTTATAGGCAATTCTCCGCCTGCCTGTATAGCAAAAGCAGGCAGGCGGAGAAGCTTATAATGGGGCGTTACTTGCTTGGGGCAAACGCCTTAGGGTTTGGAATCATCTGAACAAAGTCGAGTGCAGAGTTGTTGAGGTCTTGTAATATACGGCGACCATCATTCACTCGGCTCACCTTACGTGTGATACAGCGGAAGCTGTTATCAGGTTTGGAGAAGGCATAGCTAGCATCAAGCGACTTCTGGAAAGCCTTTGGCGACACATAACCATCGGCATTGGGGTTGATAACCTCAACGGCATCGATGATAGATGTGTTCGGAATTTGCATGTAAGTAAAGTGACTGCCTTTCTTGGGGTCGATAAATGGACGGCGATATTCGGGTAACTTGCTGGGAGAAGGATGGCGGAAGATGACGTAACCCTCTTTACCGTTGCGCGAAAGGCGCATGTATTTGTTACTACCTTTCTTTATAATCACCATATTTGCGGCACTCTTGTTATCCAATACCTCGTAGCCGGGGTACACAACATCAAACTCTGCCTTGCTTAGGTCGAGCGTTGAGTCGGGCCATTCGGGTGTAACTTGCTTGCCCGATGACGTGGTAAAGGGTTGTTTATAGTTCTGTGCGAAGGGCGCAATGATAAAGCTTTCGCCGGGTTTGATGGGATAATCCTTGCCCGAACCAGGCACCATGATAACTACATCGCCGTAAACGTACTTGCTGTTTGCGCCTTCCGTGTCGGCCATACCTTCTGATTTGCTCCAATCGAACGCGCCACTGGGGGTTGTATAGATATTCTTATCCTTGTAAGGATGCGGCTTTCCATCGGCCAAAAAGCCGTAACGGTTCATCGTTGTGAGTGCAAAACAAAGGCTATCGGCATAAAGTGTGCGCGAAGAGTTGTTGTAGATCTCGATAAAACGATCGTCTTCGCCTGCTGCTTTCTTGCTATCCGACCCTGCATAGTATATCGTTTTGAGAACGAAATCATCAGTTGTGGACGTGGTTAGCACCAAATTGATAGTCGTTTCTTTGTTGGGTTGAAGTTGTACGCCCGTTGCAGCGGCCGAGAAAAGCACATCTTCGGTGCTCTTTTCGCCTGTAATTTCGTTGTATTCGCTGGCAGGCAGGGTGTAGCTAGCCGTTATATCGTACATGTCTACAGGCAGATTGGGCAACTGCACCGTGCCGTTGACGGTGGTTTCGTAAGCTGTTTCTTTCCCGGTGCTGGTGTTGCGCAAGGTAATTGCAACCTTTTGGGCTTTCGCTTTCTCGAAAGCCTTGTCGATTTTAACGCTTACTTTCACCGATGCACTTGACACTTCGGGTGCGTCATTTTCGCTACAAGCAGTGAAGATAATGGGCATGACCATCATCATAAATAGGGCGATACGGTTGCCCCAATGTTTTGTTTTTTTCATTTTGTTATGTATTTATTGTTTGTTTGTGTCGCTTTTGGCGAGCAGCGGATAAGACTAACTAAAACTTGTAGCTAACATCCATGCTCACCGTTGGTGGCTGATTAAAGTATATTCGTTCGCCTTGGCGTTCTACCCAAGGGCGATAATTGAACACATTATTTATATAGCACGACAGGCGTAGCTGCTTGCCAATCTCCTTAGACACGCGAAGATGACAATTGGGGACGATGATTGGCTGCGAAATATTTACGGGTTCGTTGTCTTTTAGTCGCAGATACGTCCAGCGAATGTCCTTTCGTTGCTGCTCGTCGAGGTACACACGACGGAAGTTTTGGTCGATATAGCCGATGGGATAGATGTCGAACCCATGACGATTGAAGTGCCTGAACCAGAAGTTTTGTAAGCGCAGGTTGAATATCAAGCCAAGGGTGGGTATCTGTTTGGTGAGGCTTAGGGTGGAGATAAGTTCGTGCGAACTGTTCTTCGTAGGAGCGTAGATGCCCGAAACGGCCTCTTTGTCGAGGTCGATAGACGTGCCCACGCGTTCGCCCTGCTGATGGTAAAGGCTGTAATTGTAAACCACCGAGAAGTTAACGCCTAAGCCCAAGGGCTTGATATCGCGCAGGTTGCCAATCCATTCTACGCCTGCATTGCGACTATAAAGCAGGTTGCGGGGCGTAAAATAATAGTCGATGATGAGTTGGGGGTCGCCCTTTGGTGCGTAAATGGGCCGTTCGTTGGGCGGTTGCGACACCGTTTCGTAATGCTGAACCCACATCGTATCGAGCACAGCTTCTGAACTAATGCCACGCAAGTCTATTTTAAGATAACCCGTTAGCGAGGTGTTGAAGTTGGCATTGGCATAGGCTGTACCCACTTCAAAGCTGTGTGTGTAGGGCGAAAGCAAGTTGGGATTGGTGGGATTAACCACTTTGGTTTTGTACATAAAGAGCCGCTCGTTGGCGTTGTTGCTGTAATTGCTATACACAAGGCGGTCGAAGTACACGTTTTCAGGATATAGAAAAGCCGTGGCAGGTATCTTATAACTGATGCCATAGGCTGCGTTGAAGCTCAATCCATTGTCTAACGCCCACATCATATTGATGCGTGGAGAGGCTGCGAAACGTTGGTTTTGGTATTCAAGACGTAGGCCTGCCGTTGTGCTTAACGTTCCGTGAGCCGTGGGCAACACCAACTTGTCTTGCAGATACATGCCGTATTGGTTCAATTTGATGTGGTTTCGGTATTGATAAGAGCGGTCGCCACGTCCGCCTTGTCCGCCATCGTAGAACGGAGTCTCTGCGTTGAAAATCTTTCCACGCCCATGATTGGCCTCGTGTCGTGCAAGAACACCCAGACTAAGCGTGTGTGTTGCGCGACTCCATTTTAGTGTTCGGCGTGCTTCCACGTTGGCCGAGAGGGCCAAGGGCTTGCCGTCTATCTCCAAAAGGGCTGTGTAATAAGGTGGCGCAACATCGGTTTCGTGCAGTCCGTTGGTGTAAGCGTCGGTGATAAGGTTCAGTCTGTTATTGGCAATAAACTCTTCGTGCATGTCGTATTGGTGCGAAAGGGAGAGCGAAAAGTTATAGTCGATGCCGTCGATAAGTCCGTTTTGCTGGGGCGAAAGCGCACCACGCAGGGCCAAACGCAGGTTCTGCTGGTCGGTTCGGGTGCGATTAAGCGTTGCATCGGGGTCGCTTTTCAGTCCGTCAACGTTTTTAGAGAAATCGGCCGAGAGGGTGTTTTCCCATGCCAATGCCCTACTAATGGTGTGTGTCCACGTGGCGTTGAGGGCGATGTTGGCGTTTGTTTTCAGCTTGTCGCGCCTGTCGCGGGTGCTGTGCAGATAGTCAATGTTGAGGTTGAGCATACCCCAACGCTCGCCAAGGGCGAAACCTTTACCCAGCGAAGCATTGAAAATATCGTATTGCACCTTAACGCTACCGTAGAAAGGCGTAAGTCCGGCGCGGCGATTGATGATAACGGCGCCGTTACTTAGGTCGCCATACTTGGCTGGAGCAACGCCCGATATAACCTCAACGCTCTCTATCGACGAGGCGGGAATAAGGCGCAAGTCGTTTCCGCTGCCCACATTCTCGTTGTTATCGGTGTTAAAACGGCGGTCGAACATCTTTATGCCGCCCCACTTTCCGTAGCTGTCGAGCTGCATATTGGTGTTGTTCGAGAGAGGCGTACCGTCTACCACGTAGGCAATGCCAAAGGCGGCGTTGCGCACATAGTCGTTAAGCTTGTTGCGCGAATAGGCATCGAGTGGGTTTTGCAAGTCGCCTTGCAGAGCCGAACGCAAGGTTAAGAAACTGGCATTGTGCATGTCGGTGTTGAGAATGGCCTTGCCTGGCAGTGCCTGAACGATGTCTGCCAAGCTGTAAGCCTGTATGTTGTCGATGGTGTTTCGCTGAATGAGCATCGACGAGTTGCTGTGTCTGGGTGCGCGCGTGGCGTTTACCTGCACGTCTTTCAGGTAAAGGTTGTTGTCGTCTAGTGCGATGTTTATCTTCTTTTCTTTCGCCACAGCATCGTGCGTAATGGTTAACTGGCGTGTTGCTTTGCCCAGATACGACACTGTTAGGCGCGTGCCTTTGGTGGTAAAGAGTGCCGTTTTTAGGCGTAATCGGCCTTGTGCGTCGGCAGTATAGGTAAGGCCGGCACTCTCTACGATAACAGTGGCGTAGGGTAAGGCCTGCCCATTGCGGTCGGTAATGGTCAATGAGATGTTCTCGTCTGTGGATTGGGCGTGTGCAAACTGGTTACAAACGCACGCCAAAGTGATGAACAAAACCATAACACGTATTCCTCCCCATAGAATTCGTGTGGGAAACTTCATATCTTTTTTGTCTTTTTCTTGTCCTGTTAAGTGCAAAGTGTACTATGTAATTTGCAAAGTTAGGTATTTATAACGAATTGGGCAATACCTATATATAGGTATTTATGGGAAGGAAAGTGGAGGAAGGCCCCCCCAACCGGCCTCACCCCCAGCCCCTCTCCAAGGGGAGAGGGGAGTGATTAGCCTTGTTTTCTCTAAAGCGTTACAGCAAAAAATGCTGGAACATGGCCGTTAAACTATGGCGCAATGTACCATCAAAGGATGGAGTATTCCAAGAAAAGGGTAGAATACGAATAGGCGAAGAGTAAAATACAAATAAGTAAATAGTTAATGATTAACAAATAAATAGTAAACGATTAGAAGGTGTATTATTTTTTTTATATGTATTTGTTTCTGAACAGGGTAATAATTTCCCTACTATTATGTTCTTATCGCAAAATTCTAATTTTAAGGAATCGGGATTCATTACATATTCTCCTTTTAAATCAAAGAGAAGGTAATGCCAGCCATTGAAGTACATACTGCGAACCTTAACCATACTGTCCTCCGATAAAGAAATGTCATAACTAAACTTGTTGTTGTTTAACGGAAGTATGAATCCCATATCGCAAGATTGGATAGATAACATAAAAATCATGTACAGCCCAAGCCATTTAATGTGTCGGCCACCAACTGTAACTATCGACAAAATCTTCATAATAGTTTTTATTTGCTACAAAATTACCTTTTAAAATCAAAGCATATAATCCTTGAAGTCCATAATTCGCTAAAAACAAATCATTTAATGCACGAGAATACCATAGGTGATGAGAGCGACAAACAGCAGTTCCTACGGGCTCATAGGAAGAGTCCCTCATCCATAACGGAGAGGATGCTGCCTAAATTGTCCGTGAAGGCAAGATAATATTGCTTGTTTCATGATAGTCATCTATAAGCTTTTAAGCCTGATTTTCAATGCCACGCGCAAAGTGTCATTGGTTATTCGTTGACCATTATACGTAATGAAGTCTGATGGCAGGATAGACAACACCAAGGGATCTGCAACGCCAATGGACTTGTCTCTACGAATAAATCCTAAGCGAATAGAGAGAACCCCTTCCTTAAGTATTTTATACGTATGAATACCTTTGTCGGGCAACTTTTTATATATTAATAAGTTATCATCATTTGTCTGCAATTTAAGAGAGTCATAATTCACAGTACACTCTCCTTTCATAATACCGTAATTTAAATAATAGCAACCTTGAAAATACATACAACTAACACGAGTCGTACTTTCACTATTATGTAACTTCACGATCGCACTATTATAACCTTCAAATGTTTGCATATACCCAATATCGCAAGAGTATAACAAAATAATTGGCAGTAAAAAATAATAATATTTTAATTTATTGCCACACTGGATGTGTATCCCACCATGGATAATAATTGACAAAATCTTCATAATAATTCCTTTCATCTACAAAGTTTCCTTTTAATAGTAATGCATTCAAGCCTTGAAGACCATAGTTTAACAAGAATAAATCATTTAATGCACGAGAATGCCCTAGGTGATATAAATCATGTTTGAGTACACTATCTAAATTACCGTTACCTGTTACAATATGTGGACTGAACCCTGCACTAATTGAATATAATTGGTCATCATACATTCGTACAGAAAAACCAATAGTGGGACTTTTGTTTCTTGGACTAACTATATTGTATTAATTCTTGTTAGTGTTCAAGTTTCTTATATGCCTATCAAACCTACTTTCCTTATCTTTTGTGACAATCCATCTACGAAATAATTTCTTAGCTCGAATTTCATCCCAGGAGAATCCCTTTGCATCTTCCCATTTTATTAAGAAAAAATAGCAAGTGTCAGTATCGTGGAATAAGTAGTCTGCATCTATTGAACATAAAGAGTCTGGATATATAAAATTATCACTACAAAAATATGTTCTTTTCCATAAAGAAATATTGGAGATATCAAGACCATTATTGGCTACGAAATTATAAACTGGACTTACTTGCTCGCTAACACTATCAATATTATCATAGTGGGATGCACCTATATATACCGTGTCATTAGTACAGTTCTTGAATACAGCGAGGACTCTTGTGTCACCTATTGGTATGCAAGAAGATAATGAACAAATAACGATAGAAATACACACAAATAGATTTATTTTGCTCATACTCATAGTGAATAAGAATATTTTATACTAAATTTAGATAAAACCATGTGACCTTTCCCGCATTTGAGCAACTATTATCTTAATCAAATTGAAGGTGCTGATGTTTTTTTGCAGGATAGTAAGATCCTCCTATCCAAGCATTTCTAAAATGTCCTTTAGACAAATAGTTAGCCCACGTTTCTGTCCAAAATTTATAATGTGATGATGGTTTAATTGTAGCACTGGCTAGACTTTCTGGTGCAATCACGTGCCAATATGCAGCTGATCCAAAACCACGATACTGCAGGATATGTCCAAACTCATGTTGCATCATAGCTGTTCAGGACGCTACCTTTTATCATTTACACGTATGTATTGGGTTGTACCTTCTTCATTCTTCATAAAGAGCGTATCTTGGACTATATTATACTTGCTCTTTTGAATTATCCCATCAAAATACCAAATAATCGTATCTTTATTTATAGAATATTTGATAGGAGAAGTTCCTTCTTCGTCTACGAAATAGATGGAGTCACTAGTTATTTTTAACCATGTAACTCCCTCTAAACTCCAATAACCATATAATGATTTTGGGGACATGAAATTATGTCTTGTCACATTAGCCAAACAGCTTGTTAATATAACAAGAAAAACAAAAGAAATAATATTTTCTTTCATACATATAAGTTTTAATGTTGTGGAATCTCAATATGAAAGACAGGGGCCTTGGAGGGTGTCCATGGATCTAGCACTCTGGATATTTTGCTATTATTCAGAAGTGCGCGATGAAAGGCAGCTCTATTGGATACACTACTAGGAGCTATATCTATAACATTAAGTTGCCTAAAATCTGCACAATGTTTTGACACTTTACTGGGTCCTTGTCTATAAACCTCTTTTAATATTTTCTGTTTGTCAGGATATCGACTTTCTACTGCACGACCTGCAGGAGCATAATTACATGTTTGCTTATTTTTAAATTATTATACATCGCATTTACTTGCTCTTCAGGTGTTCTTGCTGTGCTTGATATGTTATTCGTGAAACTAATTTTATTTTTAGCATAGGAGAATATCTTTTTATTAGTAATAAATGGGAAATCCATTGGGATCATAATATGTATGCGTAGAAAAATATATTTTCATTTTATTTGTAATATTACCCCCATTTCCTATGCAATTACTATTATGTACCATCCTATCATTGTAGCTTGTCTTGCAAAGATACAACTTTTATTAGAAGTACAATAACTAGTGCTGTAATAAAAATTAAATAAAATAGCGGGCTCTTTTGTATTTTATGAAATAATGAAGAGGTACTTTTTGTTCTATCAACCTTGCTAACTTTGCAAAGGAAAATAGAAACAAGACAAGTGAATGCATGAAGTGAAACGATACTTCTATTAGGGCGTGTCACACGATAAGAGGAAAAATACGGCAAGTAGGGGACAATGTGTTTATGTTATAGCTATCTTGTCTTGCTGGTCCATAAAATGCAAAACAGCTCTTACCTATAACTCAAAATTAGGGGTCGAGTCTCTTTTTCTGAAAGAATTGATATGATTTGATATAAAAGGTTCGAATCACATCTTTTTGATTTTTTAATTAATCATTCATATTCAAGTACTTAGATGTTACGAAAATAATTTACAAGAAAAAGTTGTTTCATTGCTTTTTCAGAATCTTCGGAGTAAAAAGTGGGTCAAAAAGTGGGTCAAAAAGTGGGTCAAAAAGTGGTGTACGTTGTCAGGAAATGGAAATCTTAACCGTGCATCCATATAATATATATGTGGTAGATGAGGTACTATATCAGTATTTAACCAATTAGGTAAAGGTTGTTGACCACACCCAATATTTAATCCTACTAAATCTTTGTAAGAATGTGAATACACCTCCTTCCAGAGTGTATTGTTTATTCGATTGTACGAGAATTGTTGTGAATTAGATATGTTTTCTATATCAACATCTATACTCAAGATTTGACTATCTAAAATAGCACTAATCCAACAAGTACTATCCTCCTTATCTAATTGTAATATAAATGCAGCACTAGGATTTAGAATCTTGAATAAATAAAGGAAAAACTCTTTTCTTACGTATTCTACTTCTATTAAAATTAGATTCACATCTTCATTTACCTCTTTGATACTAAAATCATAGAGTATAAGTATATTCCTATTCAGTTGACGTAGAAAATCTACACTTTTTCATATACTACGAAATCATCAATAAAGCATATTGGCAGCCTTTGAAAAAGACTAAGGGCTGTTTTTATGATGGCAGATTGGTTCCTATCAGAATATGGTGATCTATTACTCATGATTGGTTATTATTTTAAGATACCCGAATCCGTATCTCTATTATCAACATCAGTATCTTGTGATTTGGATTTAAAGCCGTGATCCCACCGCCATGAAAAAGTAACCAATACATGATTTCCAGCCTCTCTATTGATGTTCTTTACAAGTTTATAAGCATAGTCATTTTTGGTTTCAATGCGGTTATTTGTACCGGAACTTTGTAAAGGCTGTTCCCAAGTTAACCCTACTGAAAAATTCTTGTATTTATAGGTAGCACTTAATGAATTGGTGTATTCATTATACCATACTGTTTCTGCAAACAAGCTATTATAACGACTTCTCAATCCTGCTAAGAATGAAAAACGTCCGATGTAACCTTCGATAGATAAGTCTCCAAAGAAGAATCCTCGTTTATTGGTATATAAATCACTCCTTGCATTAAAATAATTATAGGAGCCAGTGGCACTGAATACTAATTTATTATTCAACATCGCATAACGTAAGTAGGCAGTCAGTGCGACCTGATTCATATCACGTTCATTTCTTATGATATTGTCAAAAGATATTCTTTCTAAATTCTCAGATCGAATCAAACTGGGCATAATGGCATGTTTGTTGGAAGCATACACTGCGCTAATCATTCCGTAAAATTTTGGCGTATAATAAGTTGCAGACAACGAGTTTTCGATATGGTTGAAAGGCTTCAATAAGGGGTTACCTATTTTTCTTTCCCAAACATCTAATTGTATGGCTGATCCATTTAAATAAGCGAGAGAAGGTAGGCGAGAAACTAAATTGAATCCATATCCCAAACTGAAATTACTGGAAAGTGAGTAGTTCAACGATATTTGAGGACTCATCGTCACCTTATGATACTTTTCATTATTTTGAGCATAGTATTGATCATTTAAAGCCAATGTCGTTCTACCTGAAAATTGTTTCCAACGCCCTTCTACCTGTACATATATATCTGAGTTTAGATTTCTCATTTGTGGTTTGCTTTGTGTTCTTCCGCTGTACAAGTTAGTTGTGTTACCATAAAAAGAGCGTAAACCTGAAGCTATCGCTCCCCATTGGAAATTTTTACTGTATCTCAATTCTCCTATGGCAGATATTTTTTTGCCCTCTACCACATAGTTTGATTTAAAATTACTTTCATCGGTTGAATAAGAATAATCATAATTTGAGCTTATGTAGGTTCCGACGATATTGAACATAAAAGTTTGATTCTTCGGAAGATTTTTTTTCAAGTACAGGTTTAATGCAGGAGACAAGTACTGATCTCTGATATTAGTTTCACTCATGTGACCAGATAAGCCATCTCCATTCATTAAATCTGATCGGTTGTTTTTCGGATTGCGATGAGAATTTATGTAACCTATGGCTTGAAAAACGTATTTGTCCGGAATCGTAAGGTTATATTTTACTGTTGTTCCATGTGTAAAAGAAACCGCTCTTGAAGACAGTGTCTGAATATATATAGTCTGCCAGTCTCCAGTGGGAAGAAGATATTTACGCAGGTCATCTGAAATTTGATTGGAACTATTCTGAAAATTCTCACTTTGGTTGATAGTCAGCTGTGAATTTTTATGAATATACGTTCCAAATAGATTATTATACCCATAAATGATTTTCGTCGAATTTGAGGTGTTTACTCCTACAGATACACCATCCTCAGCATTGTCCAAAATAATATTTACTGCCATAGCCAGATTCGAGCCATATTTCATCCCCGGACTTCTAATCACTTCGACTTTCTTTATTCGTTTTGGATCCAATATGGCTATATCATTTGCTTCTGAAGGCATTTCATTGATCAGCACAATAACACCACCTTGTGGGTCAAGCGTCGAGATAGTTCTTGATATTGGATTAATATCCAATAAAGGAATAGGAAGTTTTTTAAGTAATTCCAATCCTCCCGTAGATTGTTCTACTTGTAGTTTTGAAGGATAGATTGATTGTTTATCGGTTGTAAAAACATTACGATTTGCAACAACTGCAACTTCATCAATCTGAATGCTCGTTTGTGGCATTATCAATCTTCCCAGATCCAGATTCTCATTTTCCTTCATTTCGATATCTGCATTATAATCTTGATAACCAAGTCGGGTGCATTTTAATATATATGTGCCGGAATTGAGTGTACGTATTGTAAATTTCCCATTAGCAGATGTTTTGGCTACTGCGATAATACGATTGTCTTTCGGTGAACATATCATCACATTTACCATTTCTAATGGTCGATTTGATTCATTACAAATCATTCCTAATAAATCACCGGCAAATGCTTTATAAGTACAAATAATAAACAAAATTACAAGGGCAATATTTTTCTTCATAATATTATTGATTTATGCGTTGTTTTATAGCATTGTATCGTTCAAATCTTTTATACGTATTTTCAAATAAACTTCTCAGCATTCCTGTTTGGGCATTATTTCCTGTAACATCAGAATAACCAAATTCGCTTTGCACTGAAATGAAAGGCCATATTGCTAATTTGTTCGGTAAAATTTTACTAAGAAACTCGTCAGCAACATCCCGTTCTGAAAATGCTGCATTTATAATTGGTAGGAATGCGTCTCTGTATATAACTATGAACTGTGTACACCAAATCATATCCACCCAATAGAGATTTTTAGTAACAGATACAATATTGCGTACACCTCCAATCCCCCCAAATAATATCTGGGTATTATACAGCGCACCCTTAATTATATACTCGAAAAAAACTTCCCGATTATAATCTTCAGTAAATGTATGATCATCTTCACATATCACTATTACATCATCAGAAGTATTTTCTAGAGCATGTTTTATGATTTTTACAATAGACTTCCATAATCCGACAGCACCTATTTTGTCAGTTTCTGCTTCAATGAAGTGCAAAAGAAATTCAGGTCTATTGAAAAATTGTGTCTCAATGTGCTTCTGTCTATCTATTCTTTCTGGAAGATTAATTACATATGCATTAATCTGCAATCCATTATAGTCTTCTTTTATTTTATCCATAATAATTCTCAACTTTTTCCAATACACGGAATTCTTTTTTGTTGTCATAGTGCAAATATACTTTTTTATTAATAATTATAACTAAAACCCCAAACTTAATTGGAGGTCAAGTTGTGCACTTTTGTTTGACAACGTACACCCCACCTGTCTTGTGACCGACTCTACTTTAAGCCGGATCTGACTGCGGAGTGTAGCGAGAGCAGTCTGTGCCGTGGCTTCACTCTCATAGTCTGCACTGCCAATGGCTTTCAGCGACACACCCTCTTTTTCTGTAAGGACGGATATTTTCCAATAGGGTACGGAAGAGAAATCACGATTCTCTATGTACCGACGGCAGACCATAGACAATGTCGGGGTCTGTACCCGTCCCAAGGAATAGCCGCCCTTGCGGGCAATGGACAGCGTACGACTTGCATTGATACCCACGAGCCAGTCGGCTTCGCTTCTTGCCTTGGCAGAGTAATAGAGATTGTCGTAACAACTTCCAGGTTTCAGGTTGGAAAGTCCCTCACGAATAGCCTTATCGGTGAGGGAGGAAATCCACAAGCGGTCGAAAGGCTTATGGCAGTTTAAGTGTTGGTGGATATATCTGAAGATAAGCTCACCCTCTCGCCCTGCATCGATGGCGACAATGATACAATCTGCCTTATCAAAGCAGGAGCGTATCACCTTGAGTTGCTTCAATGCTGCAGGGGCTGATATATACTCCTTATCCTTACAGATTTGTCGAACAGTAGCTGGAAGAAAGGATTGGAGCGGATAGGCAGGTCTTCGGCTTTATAAGCGGTAAAACCGTAGGCTTCGGGCATAGCAAGGGCGATGAGGTGTCCCATTGCCCAAGTGGCGAGATACCCACTTCCTTTTCGTCTTTTACTTCCGTGCGGTTTTCCAAGACCAGCACATAATTGTCATTGCTGTTTGATTCCATTACTTGATAATTTTTATGGTGAATACTGTTATCAAGCAGCTAAGTTATAGAGATATAAGAGAAGCTAAGAGGTCTTCTATAAAAGCCAGAAATAAAAGGAACATAAATGAACTTACTAAAAACTTTTTTTACGGAGAATGAACTTATGTTTATGTGGAACAAATTTTGGTAAGAAAATATATCATAGAGGGTATAAATAAACTCCTAAAGATCAAAAGTAACCTTGTCTACTCTCAATATTGATCTATACACAACTCTTTTATTATATTTTTTTGTTTATCTCAAACTACATATTCTTTTTATAGTATAAGTAAAACTGTCGGTATATTCTGAAAATCAGTTGATTAAAGAGCTATTTGCTACTAAGATTTCCCCAAGTTGGCGAGGTTTATTCCTATATTAAAAATTACAGGTAGACTCCATCTATTGAAGGAAAAATTAAATTCTTCTACACCCCCCAAAAAAGATTCTATAGAGGGTATTATGAATTTTGCACTTGCTGGTGGAATTCACATAGTAAATATGTTCAGCAAAAAAACATAAGATTTTATTTGGAGGTTTCGTTTTTAATATGTATATTTGCAATCAAAAAGAAATTCTAACTTTAATGGTCTTATTTTATGGGTGCATTGAGAGTCATTATACTATATAAACATTTAATGCCAATAGGGTTGAGACTCTTGGTAAGAATGGGTTATGGTTATGTGCTTTGCGTTAAAGCTTTTGTGAGAAGTTTGTGTTTTTACACGCAACCTATAAACAAGAAAAAAGATGAGCCACATAATAATTCTTTAAAGGAATCTGTTATAAGATTATTGAGTGTAGGAGTTTTATTATTCTTCTTTGGCGTATCATTAAGAGCCCAGAATACAAAGGTTTTAATCTCATTAAAAGACTCTCTAAAAACAAGTATTAGTTTTGCGTATTGTTCCATAGTTAACGCAAATAATGTAATTGTGGCATCATCGTGGAGTGATGAAAATGGTAATACTTCTTTTCTATTACCCAACAACAATCGCTATACACTAAAAATAGCTTATTTTGGAACATTGCTTAAAGAGTATTCGTTTAATATAAATAAAGAGCAAGATGAACTTAATTTAGGTGTGTTTTACTTAAATGCTACACCTAAACAACTCAATGAAGTGGTTGTTAAGGGAAAGCGAATGGTTTGCAAAGCAGGAAACATAAAGATGTTTATCAAAGGAACATCTATAGAAAATATAGGAACGCTCATTGATGTTTTAAGAGAAACACCGCGCATAATAACACAGGGAGATGAAATTACTGTATTAGGAAAAGGAACACCACAAATTTATCTTAACGGAAGAAAGATAGACGATATTAGTGAAATATTAAATGTGAAATCGTCGGAAGTGAAGACGGTAGAGGTGCTGACAAATCCTAACGGACGCTATGGAGTGAATGCTACATCAGCCATAGTTATTACAACTTCTAATTATCATCAAGATGCATGGGGACTCGACTTTATGGAGCGAATGGGCATATATTCAAAGTCAAAATATGCGAACACACTCAATGCTACAGCCCATCTTAACTATTCGAAAATATCAGCAAAAATAAGAATTAATCATGCTTTTACAGAAAAAGCTTTTCATAAAGAAGATGTTTATGAGTATTCTGTTAGTGGATACGATATTAGTAATCGTTCGGTGGCAAAACAAAATAATATACAACAAAGGCTTAATTTTTCTACAGATGTAACATATCGTTTTGATGATAAACAAAGTATTAGCCTTTATGTTAGTCTTAATCCAACCAACAATAATAGAGAGCACCTCTTTGGGAAATATCATCATAAGGAACAACGAGCTAATGATTTGACGGAAAGCCTCAATAGTTCGACAAAGACGCATTCTCCAAACATATTATTTAGTGGCAACTATCAACTGAGAAAGGCAAAGACAAAAGTAGATTTTTTAGGTTCTTATTTCTATATGAATCAGGCTGCCAATCGTTTTTTAACGCTCAACCATGATGTTAGCGTTTTTGAACAAAGTAGTGTGGCTAAGAACCTAACACTGAAAGGTGATTGTGAGCAGAAACTATCTAAAGTGGTTAATTTGCTTTCTGGAGTGGAATATGTTTACACACTACGAAATGGTATATATCGATCGAAAAGTTCTCAAAATGATGATTTTAAACAAAATCAATTTACGGGCTATATAGCTTTGCAAGGTCATATAAATGATAATTGGAGCTTTCAGACGCAATTGGGATTGGAAAACATTGATTTTAAGTATTTTCAAAATGGCACAATGGTTAAGGAACAAAGTAGAAATTCGTTACATTTGCTCCCTGCAATTAGCGTGTCTTATGAAAACAATAATCTTTCATTAGAGCTATCATACGACAAAAGCATTGATAAGCCTAGTTATAATCAATTGTCTTCAAATCACTTTATGAGTAATAAATATTTAAGATGGGATGGCAATCCAGCATTAAGAAACAGTTATGTTCACACACTTTCAACAGAGATAGCTTATGATTGGGCCAACTTATCACTTTCTTATTCAAGAGTAAAAGATGGATTCTTTGAAGTATGCACGTTGCTCAATCCTGAAAGTATGGTCATTAAAACTTCGCCAGAAAACTTGCCTGACTACAACCAGTTTTATGTAGGTTTATCTGTGAATCCTCAAATTAAGAAACTCGGAATTCTTGCTGATATAGGTATGCAATTGCAAGATTTAAAATATAACGGAACTTCTTATAACAAACCATTGTTTGCCTATTCCGTGCGACTAAACTATGCTCTTTCAAAAGACTTATCGTTGAGATGTGGACTGTCTGGACATCTTAAAAACGGAAGCTATGCAACTGGCGAAACAAAAGGATACAGTAATTTTGATATACGCTTAGTAAAAAGTTGGATGAAAGGAAAATTAATAACTCAAATCTACATGACAGATGTTTTTAAGGGAGCTTATGAAAATGTGGCGCTAAACACAAATCATATACTAAGACAAGATTACTCTCGTGGAGGAACAAAAGGACTTTTCTTTACAATTCAATATAAGTGGGGAAAAAACAGCAAAGGCAAAGATCATAATCTTTCTAAAGAAATGATGAGATTACTGCCCCTTTAATTTAGTTATTAACCATTTAAATGTTTTCATTATGGAACAGAAAAAGTTTAACGTGGGAATAGAAATCCCACAAGGAATGCAAGAAGCACTTCTAGGAGGTCAGGGAATCGAAGGTATTTCTGTTACGATTTCCTTAGCGGCATCAGCAAATCTGTCTAGTAATAAAGACAAGGATAGTGATGCAGACACGATAACCACTACAACAACACAACCTAGTGGAGAGAAAGAAGTGCGCCCATAATAATGGTAGATTGTTGTAAAGAGGAAGACTAGTTTTTCTTATTTACTACAACAAGAGTTAGTTACCCAAGTAACTAAACGTCTACTTTCTAGTGAACAGTGGCGAGGTGGGAAACTTTATTCTAAAAGTCTCTCACCTCCTTGTAATTGAAACTTTAGATAATGATTTTAATTTCTTCACGTTTAGATGATATTTCAACATCAAATGTCATTGATTGGTTATACTACCAAGGAAAAGATTATTTGAGATTTAATGGAGACAGCTTTGATGCTTTGTTCTCATATAGGAATAATGTTCTATACTTTAAATCCAATTATAGAGATAAAGAAATTCCTTTAAAACATATAGATAGTTTTTGGTATAGGAAATGCGGACTAAATATTCGTAAGGGAAATAATTCTCAAGCAAATATAGATGTATTTCCTGATAAATCAGAAAATACCTATAATTACATCTCAACTTATGGGATGGAATTTACTTTGTCTGAATATAAAGCGTATCGAGACTTTATCTTCTCTTATATTGCACGGCATACATACTTTAATATTGGTAGTTATAGACAAAGAGATTTGAATAAAGTAGAAATGTTATCTCTTGCTAGAGAATATGGGTTATTAGTTCCGCAAACATTTGTATTAAATAATAAACACAGCTTAACGAAGGTAATAGAAAAATACGGAGATGTTATAGTAAAACCATTGTATGAGGGAGTATATGAAATAAGAAAAGAAAATGCATTTGTTTCTTATACATCTTTAATTTCTAAGAAAGATTTGGTGAATATACCTTCTAAGTTTCCATTTGCACTTTTTCAAACAAAAATAGAAAAACAGATAGAGATAAGAGTTATTTATATCGCTGGCGTATGCTATTCAATAGCGATGTTTACTCAAGAATATGAAAATTCTAAAATTGATGGTAGAAAATGTCCACAAGAAAATCTGAGGATGACCCCTTACAAGTTGCCAACTGATATAGAAACAAAAATAGTAGTTCTAATGAAACATATAGGATTGTCATATGGAGCTTTAGATTTTATTCTTGCCAAGGATAACAATATATTTTTTTTAGAAATTAATCCTGTTGGACAATTTTCTGCTTATGGAAATGCTTGTAACTATTATCTAGATAAAATACTTTCAGAACAGCTATGAAACATGACAATAAAATAGAACTTCCCCTTTTTCTAAGAAGTATAGAAGAAAAAAAGATTTCTTATAATAAGGACGAGAATGGTAACGAATATTGCTATTCTCAAAAATATCAAGGCTATTGCATTTTTAAAAAATCAACTAGATGGAAATCTATTGCAATTTCACTATATAATAACAAGTAGCGATGTATTTACTAATTTTTCCAGACATAGTTATAACTATAGGCGCAAATAGAACCTTAGTGTTAGATACGAAGAAGTCTGGCTCTTTTAACTTTATTCCTCGTCTTCCTAAAGATTTGCTTAGTCTCTTTAGGAGAACTACTATCGAAGGTATATATCAATTATATACTGGAGAAGAACTTCATATGGTAAAAGAGTTTGTTAATTTTATTGTAGATAATAAATTGGGTGTATTTGTTCAGGAGATTAGCAATTATCCAAGTATTACCAACGTTTATTATTCTCCTTCTGTCGTAGAAATTATGGTTATAGATATCGTAAAGAAAGAGCATAAGTACTCGTTCATAGCATCTCAATTACAATATCTCAGTTGTCAACATCTTCAGTTAAGATTTTTCTCACCAGTTTCTATTGTAGAAATCAATAAAGTCTTATCCCCGTTCCTAACTTATCCTTGGTTATCTATAGAAATTATAGTAAGTAATCCTACGTGGAAGAATCATCAAGATATAATAGATCTCTTGTATAAATTACCAATGGTCTCAGTTATAGTTTTTAATCAAGATATAACTAAACTGTTTGAGGTTAAATCTAAATATAGAAATCAATCAATAAGCTCAGTATTATATACGCAGCAAAAATTTACTTCACCTGAAGATTGTGGTGTAATACGGCAAGATACCTTATATAGTATGAGCACTCTACAATCGGTAATAATGGCAAAAAAATATAATAGTTGTCTGTATAAGAAAGTATTTATTACAGGGGACGGATATATAGCAAATTGTCCTTGTCTTCCATATACTTATGGTAATATTGATGAACAAGATTTAGATTTGAAAAAGATTATATTAAGTACTTCTTTTCAAAGAATTTGGAATTTAAAAAAAGACGATATTTATGTATGTCATGATTGTGAATTTAGATACATATGTAATGATTGTAGAGCTTTTATAGAGAATATCTTGGATAAACCATGCAAATGTACATACAACCCTTATACATCTAAATGGCATGATTTGTAGTTGTAAAAAGATCCAATTTATACCTCAACTTGATAGTATGGACTGCGGTATAGCATGTCTAAAAATGATATTTAAATATTATGATGATGGCATTGATTGCTCAAACCTTAGTAGCCTTTGTGGGGCAACAAAAAGGGGAATATCATTAAGTAATATCAGACTGATTGCGAGATCCTATTATATGAATACTTTTGCCTCTTTTCTATCTTTTGTAGACTTAAAAAGAGAGGTAACACTTCCCTGTATAGTACATTGGAATCAAGAACATTTTATCGTTGTCTATAAGATAAAGAAGCATAATAAAGGGCAATATACAGTTTACGTTGCAGATCCTGGAAAAGGACTTATAACCTATACGAAAGAGGAATTCTGTGAACATTGGGTGGGTATCAAAACTAATGGTGAGGAAAAAGGTGTTGCACTTCTTCTCGAGCCTACGGAACTATTCTACACTCAAAGGAATGCGGAAGCAGCTCCCTCTCAAAACCGGATAAAATTCCTTTGGACCAATCTCAAGAAATATAGACGCTTCTTCACACAACTTATACTTGGTCTGTTGTTAGGTTCACTTCTGCAACTTGTATTTCCATTTCTCACCCAATCCATTGTAGATACAGGTATTGGAGGCAAGGATATGAGGTTTGTTTGGCTGGTACTCTTGGCAGAAATGATGCTACTTTTTAGTCGTACAGCCATCGATTTTATTCGTTCAAAGATTCTTCTACATATTTCAACTCGAATCAATATCTCTCTCATCTCAGATTTCTTCATCAAGCTGATGAAACTGCCAATGAAGTTCTTCGACACGAAACTGATGGGCGACTTATTGCAACGCATTGAAGATCATCGGCGTGTGGAGCAATTTCTCACCTCGAGCAGTCTGAGCTTGCTTTTCTCTTTCTTTACTTTTCTTGCTTTCGGTGTCGTGCTGGCGGTCTACAATCTCGGCATTTTTGCCGTTTTCCTCGCTGGTACAGCCTTATATGCAGGCTGGATAATCCTCTTCCTCAAAAAGCGCAGACAGTTGGATTACAAATACTTTGAGCAAGCCGGACGAAATCGCAATGTGACCTATCAGCTCATTAACGGTATGCAGGAGATAAAGCTGCAAGGATGTGAGCAACGTAAGCGTTGGGAATGGGAAGACGTACAAGCCGATCTTTTCAAAGTGAATTTGCTATCTTTAAATCTGCAACAGATACAGCAGGCAGGAAGTATCACCATTAACGAGGTGAAAAATATTTTAATTACCGTCCTTGCCGCCACAGCTGTGATACATGGTAGCATGACCCTTGGTATGATGTTGGCAGTGCAATACATCATTGGGCAACTCAATAGTCCTGTGGAACAGCTTATTCAATTCATCTTTTCATGGCAGGATGTAAGCATTAGTCTTGACCGCATGAATGAAATACATACAGAGACCAACGAAGAGAACTCAGAACGCACCCAAAATCAGTATGCAGACGAAACTTCCAATAGCCATTCTATTGCCATAGAAAATCTTTCTTTCAAATACGATATTTACAGTCAGAAAGATATTCTCTCCGATATCAATCTCTCCATTCCCAACGGCAAAGTAACGGCAATCGTAGGAGCGAGCGGAAGTGGAAAGACCACGCTCGTAAAACTCCTTTTAGGTTTTTACGAACCACTGAAAGGAAGCATTCAAGTTGGCAGAGTGAATCTAAATCAATGCAACCTTGCTTGGTGGCGTGGTCAATGCGGTGCTGTGATGCAAGAAGGTTATCTCTTCTCGGATACCATTGCACGAAATATCGCAATATCGGATGACGAACCGAATATAGAACGTATCCGCTATGCTGCTCGTGTGGCAAATATAGCTGACTATATTGAAGCCCTGCCATTAGCCTACAATACGATGATAGGACAAGATGGACAAGGCATCAGTCAAGGACAACGACAACGTATTTTGATTGCAAGAGTTGTCTATAAGAATCCGATGTTCGTCTTCCTGGACGAAGCGACTAATGCCCTTGATACCAACAATGAACGAGTCATTACTGAAAGTCTGTCTGATTTTTATAGAGGGAAAACAGTGGTTGTGGTAGCACACCGTCTTTCCACAGTCCGTAATGCTGACCAGATAGTTGTGTTGGATGAGGGAAGGATCGTTGAGATAGGTACACACGAAGAACTGACGAACAAACGTGGTAAATACTTTGCCTTAGTAAAGAATCAATTAGAACTTGGTAATTGATATGGAAGAAGAAAAGAAGCAAGAACGAAGTTTTGAACTCCGTAGCGAAAAAGTCCGCAGTATAGTAGGACAAATTCCCTCCTCGCTAATCCGATATGGCATCACTGCTATTGGAGGGGTGTTGCTTTGCCTTTTTGTTATAGCTTATTTCTTGCCTTACAAACAAGTCTATTCGGGCACAGCAACCATACATGAACTTCCCTCTCTATCAACCGACAGTATGGATGTCGCTATCTTACTCAAATTTGAAAACAAGCAACCAAGCAATGCTCTTGGACAATCACTCTATTTGCAAACTCCTAATAGAATATTTTCTGGACAAATTCTTAATCTTTCCGCTGTTCGTGATACTTTGGAAAGACAAAAAGCCCTTTGTCGTTTTTCAACTATATCCATAAAATCTGTAGAAAATCAGACTGTGGATTTTCAAGTGATACAGTCTTCAGGTAATCTTCTTCATAAGATGCTCGGTGATTTTGGGATGTAATGTTGCTACTCCTTAATTAAACCAGACAGTTGAGGATTTTTCTTTATTCGTTCAATTTCATCATTCACAAGGGTTAGCACCTCTTGTTTGACATGTTTATAGTTGGCTTCTATGGTCTCTTTGAGATTGTCGGAGCCATCTTCGTTTGTAAAGTCTGCAATCGTAGGAATAGGTTCGTAGGTCTTTGTTTCTGCAGATACCTTGGCACTATCCACCACAATCTCAGCATGGAAAATCTTCTGCTCTATACGCTCGTCAAAGTTGTCGGACACCGCACCCACAAACATACCCTGTGTGAGGTTGCTGATTTTGCTTGCAGGAATAAGGCTGTCCATCTGTGTGGAGATAGAGGTCGATTTGTCATTACGGTTAATGGTCATGGACTGCCGTTGCTGCAAGACCTTACCAAAGCGCTCACTCAATGTCTTGGCAGTTTCGCCTACTACTTGACCAGAGAAAATATTGCCCACCGTATTTTGAATCACCTTGCTTTCTTTGTCTCCATAATCACGGGTAAGCTGTGAAAAGTCCTGAAAGCCTAAGCAGACTGCTACTTTATTGCTTCGTGCAGTAGCTATGAGGTTATCCAATCCACGGAAGTAGATAGTCGGTAACTCGTCAATAATCACAGATGATTTCAGTTGCTTCTTCTTGTTGATGAGCTTTACGATACGGCTGTTATACAGTCCGAGTGCTGCCGAATAGATATTCTGACGGTCGGGATTATTGCCTACAACAAGTACCTTCGGCTCATTGGGATTGTTGATGTCGAGCGAGAAATCATCGCCCGTCATCACCCAATAAAGGGCAGGGCTTATCATACGAGATAGTGGTATCTTAG